>X398_Eurasian_Reed_Warbler__coassemble_276_pt1 | contig 223176 bp, 205 predicted proteins | sample X398_Eurasian_Reed_Warbler__metabat2_low_PE_002 | metagenome-assembled genome bin X398_Eurasian_Reed_Warbler
TAAGACACCGCCCTTTCACGGCGGTAACACGGGTTCGAATCCCGTACGGATCATAAGAATTGGTTCCGTAGTTCAGTTGGTTAGAATGCCTGCCTGTCACGCAGGAGGTCGCGGGTTCGAGTCCCGTCGGGACCGTTTTTATTTTGGCGCGGTAGCTCAGTTGGTAGAGCAACGGATTGAAGCTCCGTGTGTCGGCAGTTCGACTCTGTCTCGCGCCATTATGGAGGAGTAGCGAAGTGGCTAAACGCGGCGGACTGTAAATCCGCTCCTTCGGGTTCAGTGGTTCGAATCCACTCTCCTCCATCTAGGGGCATAGTTTAAAGGTAGAACAACGGTCTCCAAAACCGTTGGTGTGGGTTCAATTCCTGCTGCCCCTGTTTTTATAATATGGCGGATGTGGCGAAGTGGTTAACGCTCCGGATTGTGGCTCCGGCATTCGTGGGTTCGATTCCCATCATCCGCCCTTTTTAATTGGGGTATAGCCAAGCGGTAAGGCAAGGGACTTTGACTCCCTCATGCGTTGGTTCGAATCCAGCTACCCCAGTTTATTTTTATATTTATGGCGGTGTAGCCAAGTGGTAAGGCAGAGGTCTGCAACACCTTTATCACCGGTTCAAATCCGGTCGCCGCCTTTATATATTTGCCGGTGTGGCGGAATTGGCAGACGCGCTGGACTCAAAATCCAGTGTCTATCATAGACGTGTCGGTTCGACCCCGACCACCGGTACTTGCATCTTTAATCCCTATCTAAGGGTTATTTTTTTTATCCTTTTTTGTATTAAACTCCATCTTTATCTGTAATTTAAAATATATGTTTTTATATTTCTCTATTTGTCATTTTTTCATTGTAAAATCGTATAAAAATATCTCTAAATTATGAATATTTTTAATATTCAAATTTAGAGATTATTGTATTATTGTAACGTCTGTTTTTGTAATAATTGATTTGGTAATGTATATGTATGATTTAATTCTAATTTAGGATTATTTATACGTTGAATTAACAATTCAGCAGTTAAAGTGGCTAATTCGTTAATTGGTTGAACTATTGTTGATAAATACGGTAAATAATTTTGTATTAATTTTGTGCCATCATAACCAATAATTTTTAAGTCATCAGGAATTTTTATATTTAGTTTTTGTGCTTCATTATATACAATTTGTGCTGTTAAATCATCTGTACAAAAAATACCATCAAATTGATATTTTTTTAGAATTTCTTGAATATTTTGTTGTTTTAAAATAGTAGATTTTTGTTGAGTGAAACTAAAAATATATTCTTGTAAATTAGCTTTTTTAATAGCTTGTTTATATCCAGATAAACGATTTTTAGTTGGTTCGTTTTCATTATTACCAGTTAAGATAGCAATTTTATGGGCACCTGCATTTATTAAAGCTTCCGTGGCTAATTTACCACCTTGAAAATTATCATTACTAACAATTGGAATTTTTTTGGAAAGTTCACGATCAAATGCAATAATCGGTAAATCAATTTGATCATATTCGACTATATTAATATTATGAGCGCCCGCAATAATTCCATCAACTTGGTTAGCTAATAGCATTTTTAAATAATGTTTTTCTTTTTCTGGATTATTTTGACTATCACATAAGATACATTTATAACCATAATTAAAAAATGTTTGTTCTAATTCGGCTACTAATTCTCCATAAAAAGGATTATTAACAGAAGGAAAAATTAGACCGACTAATTGGCTTTTTTTACCTTGTAATGTTCGAGCTAGGGAATTTGGTTGATAGTTCAATTTTTGCATTGCTGATTCGACTTTATCTTTGGTTTGTTGGCTAATATAGCCTCGTTGATTAATAACTCGTGAAACGGTTGTGGGACTAACACCTGCTTCACGAGCTACATCTGTTAATTTAACTTTAATTTGTTAAACCTCATTATTTAAATTTATTTGACGTAATGGATACATATTAATGGTTGTCTTTTCTTGATTTAATTTTATAAATGTATGTGTTTGTTCTTCATCCGGAAAGATTCGGGCTGTTAATGTTTTGTAGCCTTTATTTATGTAGATTTCAATAGCAGAAGTATCAATAAAAATATTTAGTGTAATTGGTCCGGTTGGTAGATTTGTAGCACGTATTTCACCATGGTTTGTAGCAAATTTTAAATCAAAGTGACTACGATTTAGTGTTAAACGATGTTTATGTTGATCAATGGTTAGTTTTAAGTATTTATTTTTTGTACTATTACTATATAATAAAAATTCAATTATTTGTTCATTATCAATAGTTAATTCTAATTCATAACTATTTTTGGTAGTTTTAATTTCTTGATAAGTATTATTTGCATGATAAGTTAATTGCTCATGCTTAATCCGTAAATCTTTAGTTTCTGATACAGGATATTGATATAAGTGATTATTTTTAATTGTCAATTCTTTAACTAAACTCAAGCAACCTGACCATTGATCCATATCACTTGGATAAGTAGTATCTGGTAATCCTAACCAGCTAATTGCTAGTGTCCGGCCATCTGGCGCATTAAAAACTTGAGTGGCATATAAATCAAAACCTTCATCTAAGTTTTGTAATTTAGATTGATTCGTTAATGACAGATTATTGAAATCTAAATCATCACCAATAATATATGTATTTGGGTAAATATTTTGATAATGATGTTCTTTAGTATTTAGGCCTTGAGGGCAAAAAATTAAAACAAGTTTATCATCAATTTGAATTAAATTTGGACATTCAACCATATAGCCTAAGTCAAGATTTAAATTTAATTGACCTAAGTAGGTAAATGTTTTTAAGTTTTTTGATGTATAAAGAGCGATTTGACCATGTAAATTTTGATCTTGAGCACCAATAACCATTAAGTATTGGTCATTAAATTTAATAATTTGGGGATCACGAAAGTGTTCGGTATATTGAGCTGGTGAATCATCTAAAATTGTTTGATATGTATCAGCGAATTGATTTTGTTGATTCATTGTCATAATTAATTGGTATGGATGACGAATATTTGCTTGATCAAAGTGATTACCTGTTAAAAATAATAATAGTTTATCATTATGAACAAAAGCTGATCCAGAATAAACGCCATGCGATGTTTCGTGATGATTTGGTGTTAATGCTAAACCTAAGTCTTCCCAGTCAATTAAGTTATCTGATTGTAAATGACGCCATGATTTTAATCCATGTACAGGACCAAATGGATAAATTTGGTGAAAAATATGCCACTTATTATTGAAATAAGAGAAGCCATTGGGATCATTTAAAAGACCACTTTTAGGCTGGATATGATAATTTAAACGCCATTTGGATTGTTTTACTGTATCTTCTAATTGTTTAATTTCTTCTTGCTTCCAATGATTATATGGTAAATAACGTTGCTCACGTGTCCAAGGTTTAATAAAATCCATAGTGTTATACCTCATTATAAAGTGATATTTTTATTTTAAATGTAAACGCTTAACCTGTCAAACGTATAGCCTTATAATGTATATTTTTAATATTTTTTGTTATTTTAAAAGAAAAAATATATCAAACGTTTGACATATATAAACATGAGTTGTAAGATAAAATATAGAAAACGCTTACAACTAAGGAGAGTGAAATACATGGATGCTAAGAAATTAGCACAAAGAATTATCGATGCTATCGGTAAAGATAATATTAATTCAGTGGCACATTGCGCAACTCGGTTACGCTTTGTTATTAATGATAAAGAAAAAATTAATGAAAAAATTTTGCAAGATGATCCAGATATTTTAGGAATTAGTAATTCCAACGGACAATATCAGTTAATTATTGGTACTGGTAAAGTGAATCAAGTTTATGATGAAGTCATTAAGCTTGTTGGTACGAGTAATAATCCGCAAGAAGTTAAAGAAAAAGTTAATCCATTAATGGCTCTCATTAAAGTCTTATCAGATATTTTTGTACCATTATTACCAGCTTTAGTTGCTGGTGGTTTATTAATGGCTATTAATAATTTATTAACAGCTAAAGATTTATTTGGACCACAATCGATTGTTCAATTATTTAATTTAAAAGATTTTGCAGATTTTGTTAATTTGTTAGCATCTGCACCATTTACATTTTTACCCATTTTAGTTGGTTATTCAGCGACAAAACGCTTTGGTGGCGATGGCTATTTGGGAGCAGCTTTAGCAGCAGCTATGGTTATGCCAAGCTTAGTTAGTGGCTATGATGTAGCAACGGTAATTGCTTCAGGCCATATGCCGGTTTGGAATATTTTTGGTTTGAATATTGCACAAGCTGGTTATCAAGGTCAAGTTTTACCGATTTTAGCTGTATCTTGGTTATTAGCTAAATTTGAACAATGGCTTCATAAGCATATACCAAAAGCATTAGACTTTACATTTGTACCTTTAATTTCGATTTTAACAATTGGTTTATTAACATTTATGGTTGTTGGACCGTCAGTACGTTATTTATCAGATTGGTTAACTAATGGTTTAACATGGTTATATCAAACATTAGGTGGTATTGGTACTGGTATTTTTGGCTTATTTTATTCACCAATTGTGATTAGTGGTTTGCATCAAAGTTTTCCAGCGATTGAAACAACTTTGCTAGCTGATATTGCAAAAACAGGTGGCGATTTTATTTTCCCAATTGCCTGCATGGCTAATATTGCGCAAGCTGGTGCCTGTATGGCAGTCTTCTTTATGACGAAAGATACAAATCAAAAAAGTATTGCTTCATCAGCAAGTTTATCAGCATTGTTAGGCATTACTGAGCCAGCTATTTTTGGGATTAATTTACAACTTAAGTTTCCGTTTTTCTGTGCAATGGTTGCTTCAGGAATTGCGTCTATTTTTATTGGTTTTTGGAAAGTCTTGTCACAAGCCTTAGGTTCAGCTGGAGTGTTAGGTTTTATGTCAATTCCACCAAAATCTATTCCGCATTTATTAATAGCAACTGTTATTAGTTTTGTGTTAGCGTTTATTTTTACAATGATTGTTGGTCGTAAAAAAATGCCTCAGGCTGAAGCAGAGATTGAAGAACCAGTAGTCGGAGTAACAGAAGAAACTACTACAGCAGAGAATACTACTTTATATGCTTTTTGCGATGGGAAAGTCGAAAGTCTAGATCAAGTGCCTGATGATGTTTTTGCAAGTGGAATGATGGGAAAAGGAATTGCTATTTTACCAAGCGATGGTAAGTTATATGCGCCATGTGATGCAGAAATTCAAATAGTGCAAGATAGTTTACATGCTTATGGACTGAAGGCTAAAACAGGTATTGAATTTTTATTACATATCGGTGTTGATACAGTTCAATTAGATGGTCAATATTTTAAAACATATGTTAAACAAGGTGATCAAGTTCGGCAAGGTGATTTGATATGTGAATTTGATATTGCAAAAATTAAAGAAGCAGGCTATCCAATTGATACAATTTTAATTGTGTTGGATAGTAAAGGTCAAGATGTTATTATTTTAGAAAATGATATTGATATTAAGCATGATGATATTTTAATTGATATTGCCTAAGGAAAAAAGAAAATCGGCTGGAAATAATTTCCAGCCGATTATTTATTAATCGAAATCCGTATTGACTTGTTTTAAATTCCGCCATTTTGATTTTTCTACAAAAAGAGGGACACGTTCTGTAATAACATCACTATACTCTAGCCCAAACCAGCGTGCTGGTGAGACTGTCACTTTTTTAATTGCTAATTTCATTTGTAAAATCCAGCGATCTAAATGTTTCATGCGAGATGTTCGTGGTAATTCTTCTTGTAAAATAACAAAAGCAAAGTCCCCAACATTACGATTTTTCATAGTTGAATATTTTTGTGGTTGTTTTGGTAATTTACCTTCAGCCATTAATTCATTTACGATTTGTCGTAAATATACATTGACATCTTGACTAACACGGAAACCTAAGCGTAATTGAATATTTACGATAAAATCAGTATCCATCATGTCGTATAAATATTCCATTGTATATGGTTCATCAGTAACATGAACATTAACAAACCAGTATACTTTGGCGCGTTTTGGTTTTTTATCTAAGATAGAATACATAATATCGCGACCAATTTCATGATGTTGTAAGTTATCGGTTAAGAAGACGATATTTGTTTGTGAAATTGGAATTGATTCATCATCTTTCAATTCTTCTATCTGATCAATATAATTTTCTAATGGCACACGTTTGTAGTAACGATTTTTTAAGACATTACCATATGTCCAAATTCCCATAACACTTAAAATTAACAAAGCAACAATGACGGCAACATAACCGCCATGAATAAATTTCATAGCACTTGAAATAAAGAAGACTAGCTCGATACCGCCGAAGAATAATAACATTAAGTAGGCGATAATCCGATGTATTCCAATTTTAATTAAGTAAAATGTTAATAAAATTGTTGTCATCAACATAGTAATAGTAATAGCTAAACCATAAGCTGCTTCCATGCGTGTTGATGTTTTAAAGAAAAAGACTAAAAATAGACAACCAAATAATAAAATATAGTTAACAGCTGGCATATAAAGCTGACCTTTATTATTTGAAGGATAAACTATTTTTAAGCGCGGTAACATTTTTAATTTAATAGCTTCAGAGACTAAAGTATATGATCCTGAAATTAAAGCTTGTGAAGCAATAATAGCTGCAATAGTAGAAAAAATAACACTAAAAATTGATAATTGACTAGGTAACATATTGAAGAAAGGATTTAAATCTTCCATATGTAAGTAAGTTGGATTATTTTTGATTGATAAAATCCAAGCTCCTTGACCTAAGTAATTTAACATCAAGCATGAGCAAACATAAACCCAACTAACCCGAATATTTTTTTTACCAACATGACCTAAATCTGAATATAAAGCTTCAGCCCCTGTCGTAGCTAAGAAAATACTTCCTAAAATAAATAAGCCTAAATGGTTTTGCGGGCTAAATAATAATTTAACTGCATAGTAAGGATTAAAAGCTTTAATAACTGATAAGTTTTCGGGTAAATTAACAATACCTACGAGAGCTAAAAATGTGAACCAACCTAACATAATAGGACCAAATGCTTTACCGATGAAAGCTGTTCCGAAACGTTGAATTAAGAACAACGTAATAATAATTATGCTAGTAATTAAAATAATAATATTTTGATTGTTTCCAAATAAATTGACAAAACTTGGAATCCCACGCAAGCCTTCGATAGCCGTAGTAATAGTGACAGCTGGTGTCAGCATACCGTCAGCTAATAAAGCAGCGCCTCCAATCATAGCAGGGATAATTAAATATTTACTCATTTTACGTACTAAAACATAAAGTGAGAAAATGCCGCCTTCGCCTTGGTTATCAGCATTTAAAGCAATACAAACATATTTGATAGTCGTTAGTAATGTAATCGTCCAAAAAACTAAAGAAATCGAGCCAAGTACCATCTCTTCAGTCATCGTCGAGAGTCCGCCGTTACCTTCCATAATTGATTTCATTACATAAAGTGGACTTGTTCCAATATCTCCGTAAACAACACCCATTGTAATTAATAGTCCAGCCACAGATAATTTATTATGGCTAATTGTTTGTTCTGTATTTTGCAAAAAAAGGCACCCCTTCCTACAGAAAATGACGAAAATATATATCATCAACATTATAGCAATATTTTTTTATTTAAGACACCCTAAATATCGTTACAAATTTATTAGTATTTACTGAAAAAGTAACAAAAATTACGAATAGGTCTAGTATTTTTCGATGAATTCTATATAATGAAATTAATGTGTGATTTTTTAGAAGAGAGGTTGGCTAGGAAATGAGTAATAAACGTCCTATTATTATTGGAGTTGCTGGAGGGTCAGGTAGTGGTAAGACAAGTGTTAGTCGCAAAATTTTAGAACATTTTTCAGACCACTCACTGGCAGTTATTGAACATGATTCTTATTATAAAGATCAAACTAAATTAACACCGGATGAAAGAAGTAGAATTAATTTTGACCATCCGTTTGCATTTGATACAGATTTATTAGTAGAACATTTAGAAGCGTTGATTGCAGGGGAAACAGTGGAAGTACCTGTTTATGACTACGTAACACATACAAGACGTAAAGATAAGAAAATTAAACAAGAGCCAGAAGAAGTAATTATTGTTGAAGGTATTTTAGTACTAGAAGATCAACGTTTACGTGATTTAATGGATATTAAAGTTTATGTTGATACTGATGATGATGTTCGTATCATTCGCCGGATTAAACGTGATTTGGAAGAACGTGGTCGAACACTAGATTCAATTATTGAACAATACTTAACATCAGTTAAGCCAATGTACCATCAATTTATTGAGCCGACAAAACGCTATGCTGATATTATTATTCCAGAAGGTGGCGAAAATCAAGTTGCAATTGATTTATTAGCAACAAAAATTGATTCAATTTTAAATGGATAAATAATTAATTAGCTAGCCTTTCTCTAAAAATCCAAAAGAATTAATATTTTAGATGGGAAGGTAGAAATGGAAAATACCAAAGCTATGCGTAGATCATTAACATTGAAATACGCAATCGTACAAGGTCTATATTGGATGATTTATTGTTCAATGTATGGTTTTGCATCATCATTTTTATTAGGGAGTCATTTTGAAAATAAAGCAGTCGGTATTATTACTGCTGTTGCTAATATTTTTGCTGTCTTTTTACAACCATATTTAGGTAATTTAGCAGACAAAGTTGAAAAAATTACAGTTAAAAAATTATTAACAATTTTAGCAATTGCCACACTAGCTTTAGATGTTGTTATTTTATTTACAGCCAATGTTAGCCAAATGTTATTAGCTGTTTTATTTACAGTTGCTAATATTTTAATGTTAACATTACAACCATTAATTAACTCATTAATTTATGAATATATTAACCGTGGTATTGATGTTAACTATGGGGCAACACGTGGTATTGGATCGTTATCATATGCTATTATTTCATATGTTTTAGGTCAATTATTAAGTTCAAATGGTGCGTTAATTTTACCATTTGTGGCTTCAGTTTTATTTGTTCTTTTCATTATTATGATTCAATTATTCCCTAAAATTGATGATAAAAAAGCGCATGAAGCTAAGGCACAAGCAGCTAATGAAAGTTACTTAGATTTCTTGAAAAAATACAAAGCATTATTGCCATTTTTATTAGCGATTGTATTTGTATATATTACTCATACATATTTAAATACATTTATGTTACAAATTTTAGAAAACTTAAATGGGACAAATGCTGATTTAGGTACTGCTACATTATATTCAGCTTTATCTGAATTACCAGTAATGTTTGCTTTTGCTTATATTGTAAAATATGTTAAAGGTAGTACATTGCTTAAATGGTCAGCCTTTTTCTATGTTGTACGTTGTGCAATTGTTTTAATGGCAACAAATGTTGTAATGATTAATGTTTCACAATTATTCCAAGCATTATCATTTGCTTTATTTACACCAGCATCAGTATACTATATCAATAAATTAGTTAATGATGACGATAAAGTTAAAGGTCAAACTGTTATGTTAGGTGCAACAACTTTAGGTGGTGTGATTGGTAACTTTACAGGTGGTTTAATTTTAGATAATTTTACAGTAAGTACAATGATTACTGTTGGTTTAATTTCAGCAGCAATTGCTATTATTTTCTATGTGATTGCTAGTCACCGTGAAAAAAATCAAAGCTTATAAGATAAAAGATATCTAATTCCGGTTTAATGTTCGGAATTAGGTATCTTTTTTATTTTGATTATCTTATTATATAACAGTTAAATATTTACAAACTGTTATAAATCATATAAACTTAGTATGTAAAAAAATATATTAAGTTTCTCAGAAATTGTAGGAGGAATTATTATTCATGGAGACTAAGTCGAGTAATAAAATGACATTAATGGCTCTGATCCTGATGATTTTTACATCAGTTTATGGGTTTACTAATATTCCCCGTGCCTTCTGGTTGATGGGTTATTCATCAATTTTATGGTATGTTTTATCAGCGCTATTATTTTTCGTACCTTATGCTTTTATGTTAGCTGAGTACGGTGCAGCCTTTAAAGATTCTAAAGGTGGTATTTATTCATGGATGTCAGCATCTGTGAGTCCACGTTTTGCCTTTGTAGGTATTTTCATGTGGTATGCATCATACGTTATTTGGATGGTTAACGTAGGATCAGGTATTTGGATTCCATTATCAAACGTTGTTTTTGGTACAGATAAAACACAATCATGGAGTTTATTTGGTTTAAATAGTGTACAAACTTTAGGTATTTTAGCTATTTTACTTGTTTGTACAGTTACATTTATTGCAACACACGGTGTTGAACGAATCCAAAAATTTACATCAATTGGTGGTACAGCTACTGCTTTAATTAACATTGTTGTATTAATTATTGGTGTTGTAATTTTAATTAAGAACGGTCATATGCAACAACCTGTATCATTGGCAGATTTCTTTACAAATTCACCAAATCCAGGTTACCAATCAGGTATTAAAATTTTAAGTTTTGCCGTATTTGCTATTTTTGCTTATGGTGGTTTAGAAGTTGTGGCTGGTGTTGTTGATAAAACAGAAAACCCTGAAAAAACATTCCCACGCGCTATTTTAATTTCAGCAATTATTATCGCTATTGGTTACGCTATTTTAATTTTCATCATGGGTGCGTTTACTAACTGGGAATTTGCTTTTGAAAAATTCTTGCCAAAAAATCAAGAAATTACAATGGGTAACGTAGCTTATGTAGCTTTAAACAACATGGGTTATCAATTAGGTTTAGCCTTTAATGCGACAGATGCGACAGCCGTAGTTATTGGTCAATGGTTCGCACGTTACATTGGTTTATCAATGTTCTTAGCTTTAGGCGGTGCGTACTTTACAATTATTTTCTCACCATTGAAACAATTAATTGAAGGAACACCGAAGGAAATTTGGCCTAAATCATGGTCAAAAACAAACAAACATGGTATGCCGGTAACAGCTATGATGTGGCAAGCAGGTATTGTTTGTGCGATTGTGTTAATGGTTTCGTTTGGTGGTGCTGGTGCACAAAAATTCTTTGATATTTTAGTAGCGATGTCAAATGTTTCTATGACATTACCATATATGTTTATTTCATTTGCATTCTACTTCTTCAAGAAAAAACAAGAAATCGAAAAACCATTTGAAATTTACAAAAAACCATGGCAAACAACTTTAGTTGTAGTGATTGTGACTTCAGTTGTTGGTTTAGCTAACTTATTTAATATTATTAGTCCAGCTATTGTAGATGGCGATTTACAAATGTCAATTATTACAGCTGCAGGACCAGTAATCTTTACTATTTTAGCTTTAGTATTATACGCTCGTTATGATCGTAAATATAACAAATAATTAAGAGTTTGAAGCCATAAATAATAATTTAGTAAATTATTATTTATGGCTTCATTTTTTTTCGTATAGACGCCAAAAAGATATGATATAATAATATTAATAAATTTAAAAGGTGGTTTAAAACGGTGAATATTATTGATGAATTGACTTGGCGTGGGGCAATTAATCAACAAACAGATGAGGAAAATTTACGTAAATTAGTGGAGAAACAACCAATTTCATTATATTGCGGTGTGGATCCAACAGGCAACAGTATGCATATTGGCCATTTGATTCCTTTTATGATGATGAAACGTTTTGCGGAAGCTGGTCATCATGCATATATTGTTATTGGTGGAGCAACTGGTTCAATTGGTGATCCATCTGGTAAAAATTCAGAACGTAAATTACAAACAAAAGAACAAGTTGATCATAATGTTGCAGCTTTAACAGCGCAAATGCAAAAATTATTTGGTGATAATGAACATATTACAATTGTTAATAATAATGATTGGCTACAAGAAATTAATATTTTAGATTTCTTACGTGATTATGGTAAATATGTGAATGTTAATGCTATGTTAGCTAAAGATATTGTAGCTAATCGTCTAGAAACAGGTATTTCATTTACCGAGTTTACTTATCAAATTTTGCAAGGTGTCGACTTTTTAAAATTGTATCAAAATCATCAAGTACAGTTACAAATTGGTGGTGCTGATCAATGGGGTAATATTACAACAGGTATTAACTTGATTCACCGGATTTTAGGTAGTGAAGTCGAAGCTTATGGGTTAACAATTCCTTTGATGGTCAAAGCTGATGGTACAAAATTTGGTAAAACAGCAGGTGGTGCCGTTTGGTTAGATCCGGAAAAAACATCTCCATATGAATTTTATCAATTTTGGTATAATCAAGATGACCGCGATGTTATTAAATATTTGAAATATTTTACATTTTTATCAGAAGCAGAAATTCAAGAATTAGAACTTAAGTTGCAAGCGCAGCCTGAAAAACGTGAAGCGCAACGTCGCTTAGCACAAGAAGTTACAGCTTTTGTTCATGGACCAGAAAAGGTTAAAGAAGCTGAGAAAATTTCTGAAATTTTATTTAGCGGTCAAATCAAAGAATTAACAACTGATCAAATTGCACAAGCTTTTGCGTCAGTACCAAGTGTAGAAATTTCAAGTGAAGAACAAAATTTAGTTGATTTTTTAGTTGATAATAAAATTGAACCATCAAAACGACAAGCTCGTGAAGATATTAAAAATGGTGCTATTTATATTAATGGTGATCGTGAACAAGATTTAGACTATATTTTAAATCCGAAAACTTCATTTGATGGTAAGTATGTAGTAATACGTAAAGGTAAGAAAAAATATTTCTTGGCTAAGGTTAAAGATTAGAATTTAAAGGTGGTCAGAGTACCGCCTTTATTTTGTGAGAAGGAGTGTGAGCAAGTGGCACCAAAAAAACGTAAAAAGAAAACAACATCAAAAAAAGCGCGTCAAAAACAATTAGAACAACAAATTTTTTGGCAAAATTTAGTAATTTTTATTTTAGCTACTATTACGTTATTTAAACTTGGGTTTATTGGCCGTAGTTTAACTAGTGGGATAAAATTACTCGTCGGAAATAGTTATTTAGTATTATTAGTCTTAATTATGGTAATTAATATTTGTCGTCTGTTCAAAATTAATTATTTAGCTATTTTGACTAATATGAAAATTGTAGGTGCTAGTCTAGCTTACATAGGTATTTTGTTAGCTTGCACATTACAATTTGATTTGTATGAACATCAAACAGTCATTAGTAGTACTTGGACAGCCTGGAAAGCTGGTTATAGTGATGTTGGCGGCGGTTTGATTGGAGCTATTTTATATCAAGGATTGGAATTTTTAATTTCTAATATTGGGGTATATATCGTAAGCATTTGTAGCATTTTAGTTGGTTTCTTAATGATTTTTCCACAAATTATGCAAAAGTTGCCACAATATTTAAGTACAGTGGGCGAACAGTTACAAAATTGGTTCCATTTAGTTCAGAAGTCACATCGAGCACGAAAAGCGAAAAAACAACAGTCAAGTGAACAAGTTACAGATGATAATTTTACAATGCCTATGGAAGAAACTGTAGTTGCAAAAGAACCTACGCCTATTTATAACGAGCCAGCTGAACCAGTTTTTGAAGAACCAGTACCAACGATGCCGGATAATGCTCAAGATACTAAAAGTGAAGTTTTGGAGCCAATGGTTTTTGTAGATACAGAAGATGATGATTATCAATTGCCACCGCTTAGTTTGCTTAATAAGCTGCAACCAGTCGATCAAACGAATGAGAAGCGTAGTGTGGAATATAAAAAACAAGTTTTAAAACAAACATTTAATAGTTTTGGAGTAGATGCTACTGTCGAAGATTATCATGTTGGCCCGGCTATTACTAAATTTGAAATTAAACTAGCTGTTGGGGTTAAAGTAAGTAAAATTATTAATTTAGCTGATGATTTAGCTTTAGCTTTAGCTGCTAAAGATGTGCGAATTGAAGCGCCAATTCCTGGTAAATCATTAATTGGGATTGAAGTGCCCAATCAAACAGTTAGTATGGTTTCCTTTAGAGAAGTCATGGAAGCTAAACCAACTGTGAAAACTAATTTGTTAGAAGTACCACTAGGTAAAGATATTTCGGGTCAAGTTATTATGGCTGATTTAGCGAAAATGCCCCATTTATTAATTGCAGGCTCAACAGGTAGTGGGAAGTCTGTATGTATTAATGGAATCATTACTAGTTTGTTAATGCAAGCTAAGCCACATGAAGTTAAATTAATGATGATTGATCCTAAAATGGTAGAATTGAGTTCATATAATGGGATTCCACATTTATTAACACCAGTTGTGACTAATCCACGTAAAGCAAGTCAAGCTTTACATAAAATTGTGGAAGAAATGGAACGTCGCTACGAATTATTTGCCCAAACAGGGGTTCGCAATATGGCTGGATATAATGATTACGTTCAAAAAAATCAAGATGCTAATTTAACATCATTACCATATATTGTAGTTATTGTTGATGAATTAGCAGACTTAATGATGGTGGCTAGTCGTGAAGTGGAAGATGCTATTACGCGCTTGGCACAAATGGCTCGAGCAGCAGGGATTCATATGGTCTTAGCTACACAACGACCATCTGTTGATGTTATTACAGGTTTGATTAAAGCCAACGTACCATCACGGATTGCGTTTGCTGTTTCGAGTGGTACAGATAGTCGTACGATTTTAGATAGTAACGGTGCGGAAAAATTATTAGGTCGAGGCGATATGTTATTTATTCCGATTGGGGAAAATAAACCAATTCGTGTTCAAGGTGCTTTCATTTCAGATGCTGAGGTGGAAAAAGTAGTGACATTTATTACTGATCAAAAAGGTCCTGATTATCGTGCTGAAATGGAACCGACAGAAGTAGATGAAATCGGAAGTAATCCTCAAAATCAAACACCCGCACGTTTTGAAGAAGCAGTGGAACTTGTTACTAAAGAACAAAAAGCTAGTGCCTCAATGATTCAACGCAGGTTACATATTGGATATAATGCTGCAGCTAATATTATCGAAGAGATGGAAAATCGAGGCATGATAGGACCTGCTAATGGTTCGAAACCACGTGAAGTTTATATTACACCACCAACGGAAAATGATAGTTTGTGATTAATTATTGTTGCGTTATGGAAGTTGTGGTATGGTAGAAATGAGAGAGTTATTTTTGTTATAAGGAGAGTTTGAATGATTTTCAGAGCCCTTTCACAAAGGAAAAAAATACATTTTAATTTGCAAAATGTAGCTCCACGGTTAATCTTTTTTATTGTTATTAGTCTTTTGATGATAACGGTATTGAATGCTAATGGTGAACCAATTTTAAAGTTTGTTAGTGAAAGTAAATTTCAATTTTCACGTATTTTAAGTTTAGAAAATATTTGGCAATCACCAGTTAATTTTAAATTATATAATCAAACAGGACAAATGGTTAATTTATTTACACCATGGCTATTTGTTTATCCAATGTATCTTTTAATTATCATTTGTCAAAATATTGTTATTGGTTATTATATTTATTTTATTATATTGACGATTATTACATTAGAAATAAGTTATCGATGTATTTTAGCAATGACTCGTCAAACACCAGTGGCGATAATTTTTAGTTTATTATACACTTTTGCTAATTATCGTATGCTCGATCTTTATTATCGTCTTGATATTGGCGAAGCGGTATCTCTAACCTTTATACCAGTTTTTTGTTTAGGTATGTATCGATTATTTTATACTGACCAAAGATCATATATAGTATTAGCTTTAGGATTAGCAGGATTAATTTATAGTAAATTAATAACATTTTATTTAGCAATGCTTGTCTTGCTTTTAATGCTTTTAATTCGTTTATTTAGACGTAAATTGACTAAACAAATTTGGCTAAATTTAGCGAAGTCTTTAAGTATTACGTTTGTTTTGAGTTTGGCTTATATTGGCCCAATGTTAGAAATGTATATTAAAGTGCCAATTACAGGACAAACTGAATATCAATTACAAAATACAGCTTTAAATTTACAAGAATTTTTCTTTAACTCATTTAATAGTCAATGGGGAGATTTAATAGTTAAACCAAATATTGGAATTATTTTTTTACTACTATTAATTCCGATGGTGAAAAAATTTAAGTTATGGCAAATAAGTTACCAAGACTTATTTATCTTAACAATTATTTTGTTATTTATGTGTACGAAATTATTTCCATGGTTTTTATTCCAAAATAGTTTAGGGATTATCCAATATCCATGGCGTTTATTAGGTTTTGCAAGTTTTGGGTTAGCTTTACTTGCGGCCGATATTTTCCAACCACTTGTTCGAAAATATTCACAAGTTGTAGTGATTGTGGGATTAAGTGTCTTATTAGTTCTACTCCAAAATGCTAATTTAGATTATTTAAGCCGAGTCCAAACAAGTGAGTCAAGTCCAACAAATGCAAGTTTGCTTAGTTTGTATGATGAAGATGTTTATTTAGGTGATTTTGGATATATTCCAAAAACAGCTGCAGATCATTATTTTACATTTACAAATCACTTTGGATTTATTAATGGCGAAGCAAATTATATTAGTGGTGATTTATCAAATGATGGTAAAGTTTTAAATATTAATTTGCAGGCTGAACATGAAGGAACAGTTAAATTACCTGTTTTACAATATCTCGGAGAAACAATTTATCATAATGGTCAAGAATTAACAGCTCAAGATATTCAGGTCACTAAAGACGGATATTTAAAATTAGCAGCGAGTCAAGGAGAAAATACGTATACGATTTCGTATCATTACACGCTATTAGCTCGTCTGTGTTGGTTCTTGTCGGGACTTATGTTAGTAGCTATATTTTGGATTAGTTATAAAAGGGGAGGATTATTAAGTCATGAACGCACAAATAGTTAAGCCTAAAGCTTGGTATTTAAATTTTCATTTTTTACGTGTACTAGCTTTTATTGCATTAACATTTTCATACATGATCATTTTTACTTATCATGGTAAGCCGATTTTAACAAATGCGATTGATGGTACGTTTCATGTCGAACGCATTTTATCATTGTCAGATGTGTGGGTTTCACCAGCAAATTTTGAATATTTTAACCATAATGGAACAGTCATGAGTCTGTTTTATCCATGGCTTGTCGTTTATCCGATGTATTTATTTATGAAGCTGACGGGTAATATTTTATGGGGTTATTATATATATTGCTTATTGATGACATACTTGACTTTAGAAATTAGTTATTTCGTTGGTAAAAAATTAACAAATAAAAATAATATAGCTATCATGTTTGCTATCTTTTATAGTTTTGCCCTAGTGCGGACAACTAATTTATATTGTCGTTTTGCTTTAGGTGAAGTTATTGCGATGACTTTTTTACCACTTGTTTTATTAGGAATTTATCAAGTATTTTATGCCAAGCAACCAAAGTTTTGGTGGTTAACTATTGGAATGACATTTGTAATTTATACACATATGATTTCCTTCTTTATTAGCTTTTTACTTGTTGGTTTCTTCTTAATAGCACGTTTATGTGAGCGTCAGTTAACAAAAGCACGTTTAATAGCTTTAGGTAAAGCAATTGGTATTACTATTTTACTTACTTTAGCCTTTTTTGTACCGATTTTACAAATGTATGCAACAACACAAATTGAACCACCACTTGAATATAATTTGATGGATACAGCTGAGAATATCGCGGATATGATTATTAAATCATTGAACAACCAAGTTGATGGTAGTGATGTTTTAGGTATGATTGGGCTTGTATTATTGGTAGTTGTTTTATGTCGTTTTACTAAACTGAAAGGTTTTTATCGAGATAGTGCCATTATAGGTATTATTTTTACAATTTTATGTACAAAACTTGTACCTTGGAATTTAGTAGGACCTATTTTTAAAGTTGTTCAATTTCCTTGGCGTTTTTTAGTAGTAACGACTCTTATTTTTTGTTTATTAGGACCATACGTTATTGCTAATTGGGCAAAACCTCAAATGGTTAGGACGATTTTTATTTTATTTACAGTAGCTGTTTTAGGTATTCATTTTGCTACAATGCAAGGTGTGCGTGGAGGAAATGATAACGCAGGTATTTCAGATGATAATTTCCTATATGATATTCATGTTTATATGGCTGAATTTAATGGTGCAGGTGATTATCGACCAAAAGATACAAATACCGAATATGGTGAGTTATTAACTCGTCAAGTTAAGATTGGTGATACATGGCAAAAACCAGCAAAACTAAAATATAATGCTACAACTATTACATATACAATTAATAATCAGCAAAGTAAACATAAATCAGCTATTTTACCGGTTTGGTCTTATCCAGGTGAAGTAGTAATGCATAATGGTAAAAAAATTAAAGCGAAACGTTCATATAATGGTGCAACAACAGTGCCACTAGTCAAAGGTAAAAATGTGTATCAAATTCATTATGAATATACACCATTAGCTCGAACAAGTATGATTGTTTCGTTATTAAGTGCCATTAGCTTCGTAGGTTTGGCATTTTATCAAAGACGCAAATAAAAGTCATATCATGTGATATGACTTTTATATTTTTAAATATAATTTGTGGCTGCGAGGAAATTCAATTTTCATACGTTTTTTAAGTGTTTTAAATACTTCTTTGTCAGATAAATTTTCAAATGTTAAATGTTTATAGCCATGCTCTTCAATCGTAAAAAGATGATCACGCTTAGTGATGATAAAATAACGATCACGTTTATAAGTTGTTACTTTAGCCGTTGTTTGATTTTTTTGATTAAAATGTTTTTTGAGCATTGGTTCTGTCTGATTATAAGAAATTAATTTCATCGAATCAATCCTTTCGATGTTATTATATCATTTTTTATTGGAGGTTTTATGATGGAATTATATTTAACAACAACGATGGATCAATATTTTTCAAGTCCTGAACGTGAACAATTTATTGACGATGTTTTACAAAAAGTTCCAGCTTTTATTCAAAATAATTATTTCCGAATTAAACCAATTAAAGAAATTAAAGACAAACATTATAAATATTACGAGTTAAAATTACATACAAATAATCAAGATTATCGCTTAGCATTTGCACAAGAAAATCAGCAGGTTATTATTTGCTATTTAAGTTCAGAATTGCAAAAACATTTGTTTGATAAAGAAATGTATAAATGGTGGAAAAAACATAAAGATAGTCTAGGGGAGATTGTGCAAATTAAGAAATAAACTTGAATTTATATGTATTATTAGCTAAGATAATTACGAATAAACTAGAATGAGAGGCAACAAAGTGGAAGAAAAACAATCTATTTATGGTTTGACAAGACAGCAATTAACAGATTGGTTTGTTGAACATGGTGAGAAAAAATTCCGGGCAGAGCAAGTATGGGACTGGCTATATCGCAAACGGGTTCAAAGTTTTGAAGATATGAGTAATTTATCAAAAGCAACTATTGAATTATTAACAGACCATTTTATGTTTGATCCTATCCAACCAATTGAGATTCAAGAATCGGCAGATGGAACTATTAAATATTTGTTTAAATTGCACGATAATCATTTAATTGAGACAGTATTAATGAAACATGAATATGGTTTATCTGTTTGTGTAACGACTCAAGTGGGTTGTAATATGGGATGTACATTTTGTGCCAGCGGTATTTTAAAACGTCAGCGTCATTTAACCGCGGGTGAAATTGTTTCACAAATTATGCAAGTGCAATATTATTTAGATCAAAATTATGATGACAAACGTGTTAGTCATATCGTTGTGATGGGTATTGGTGAGCCTATGGATAACTATGATAATGTTATGAACTTTTTACGTATTGTTAATGATGATAAAGGCTTGGCGATTGGAGCGCGTCATATTACGGTGTCAACTTGTGGTATTGCTCATAAAATTAAAGAATTTGCTGATGAAGGTTTACAAGTTAATTTAGCAGTATCATTACATGCACCAAATAACGAAGTACGTACATCAATTATGAGAATTAACCGTAGTTTTTCAATTGAAAAAATTATGGAAGCAATTGATTATTATATTGAAAAGACAAATCGTCGTGTTACATTTGAATATATTATGATTCATGACATTAATGATAAAAAAGAGCATGCACAAGAATTAGCTGATTTGTTGAAAGATAAGAAAAAATTAGCATACGTTAACTTAATTCCTTATAACCCAGTTAATGAACACGTCCAATATGAACGCAGTTATCCAGAAGATATTATGGCATTTTATGATATTTTGAAAAAAAATGGAATTAATTGTGTTGTTCGTCAAGAGCATGGAGCTGATATCGATGCAGCTTGTGGTCAATTACGGTCAAAACATTTAGATAAATAAAAAAAGAACTTAGTCCAACTGGACTAAGTTCTTTTTTGTTAGATGTATAATAAGCCAACAACTGATGCTGTTAAGAAGCTAACTAATGTTGCTCCAAATAATAGTTTTAAACCAAATTTGGCTGCCATTTTACCTTTTTCAGCATTTAAACTACCAACAGCTCCACTAATGATGCCGATTGAAGAGAAGTTAGCGAATGAAACTAAGAAAGTTGATAAAATCGCTTGTGATCGTGGTGTGAAAGTTGACATCATTTTTTGTAATTCTGTCATTGCGACAAATTCATTTGAAACAAGTTTTGTGGCCATGATATTACCAGCTTCAGCTGCTTCATGAAACGGAATACCTGATAAATAAGCAAATGGTGCAAAAATGTAACCTAAAATTTGTTGGAAAGTTACATGGAATAATGCACTAAAAATAGCATTTAACATTGCAAATAATGCGATGAAACCAATTAACATCGCAGCTACTGTTATAGCTACTTGGAAACCTGCTAAAATATATTCACCTAACATTTCAAAGAATGTTTGTTTTTCGTATTCAACATCTAAATTATCTTCTGACTCTGATAATTCATAAGGATTGATAATTTGTACGATGATGAAAGCCCCAAATAAATTTAAGACTAAAGCTGTTACGACGTATTTAGGTTCGATCATTGTCATATAAGAACCAACGATTGACATTGAAACAGTTGACATAGCTGTCGCACATAATGTGTATAGGCGTTTTTCACTTAATAATGGTAATTGATCTTTAACAGAAATGAAAACTTCTGATTGACCAAAAATAGCTGAAGCAATACCGTTGTATGATTCTAATTTACCAAGGCCACTAATTTTACCTAAGCCAATACCAATCCATTTTGTAATGAATGGTAATACACGAATGTGTTGTAAAATACCAATTAATGCTGAAATGAAAACAATTGGTAGTAATACAGTTAAGAAGAAGGGTGCAGCGCCTTTATTAGCTAAACCTGCAAAAACAAAATCCACACCTTCGCCGGCATATTTAAGTAAAAACTCAAATCCTGTTGAGATATAGTTGACAATTGTAATACCGATTTTGGTGTTCATTAATGCAAAACCAAATAAAACTTGAACGATAAATAGTTGAATTAAAGGACGAATTTTAATACCTTTACGGTTATAAGAAAAGATATATGCTGCAATTAACGTTACAACAATACCTAAAATACTGATAAGATTGTGCATATGCGGATATAGCTCCTTTAGATATATTGTTATAGTTTATTATAAAGCAATAAATTAGTAAAATATTTTACATTAGAATAATATCATTTATTTTTTAATTCATCTAATATTTCTCGAGCTTTAGAAGTACTCATTTGTTTTGATTTTTGTAATTGAGTGCTTACGATATCAATCTCATCACCAGTCGCTCCAGCTTGAATAGCTAGACTTTTAGCATGTAGTGACATGTGGCCACGTTGAATTCCTTCACTTACTAAGGCTTTTAGGGCGGCTAAGTTTTGGGCTAAGCCGACACTAGCAATAATACTTGCTAATTGTTTAGCAGATGGTTGCTGTAAAATAGTTAAATTAGCTTGAGCTTGAGGCAATACATTGATAGCACCACCGATACTTCCCACAGGTACAGGAAGTGTAATAATACCTTGTAGGTGATTACCAATTATGCTCCATTCTGTTAAAGATTGCATAGGTCCATTTTGCGTAGCATAAGCATAAATAGCTGCGGCCATTGCCCGAGTATCATTGCCTGTTGCTAATGTCACAGCTTCAATTCCGTTCATAATGCCTTTATTATGGGTGGCACAGCGATGAATATCTAAATTAGCATATTTAGTTGCAGATACGATTTTTTCAGCAATAATTTTTCCATTCATTTCATCTGCAGCTAAGTTACTAAATGGAACTTGGCATTTAACTTTGACAATATTTTGCTTTGGATAATTACTTAAAATAGCCATAACAATGTCGCCGCTTGTTAATTCGATAATTTTATTTTTTAGTGCCTCTAAAATTGTATTGATAATATTTGCTCCCATTGCTTCTTTTGTATCAATAGTTAAATCAAGAGTTAAAAATTCTTGGTTAATAATTTTAGGTGTTATTTGAATTAGACCGCCACCGCGTTTAACAATGGAAGGATGTGCTTTCATCGCTAATGTTTTTAATTCTTCTTCATGTTGGTTGATGATTTGGACAGCTTGCTCAAGATTAGGAAGATTTTGCAAAATAATTTGGCCAAGCATTTGGCGTTCGTTTTGAAGAGTAGTAAACCCGCCTTCTGTTCGGCATAACTTGGCTGCGTGACTGCAAGCTGCAATAACTGAAGGTTCTTCAGTGACCATAGGAATAACATAATCAGTACCATCAATGATAAAATTTAAAGCCACACCTTCTGGTAAACTGAAAGTGCCAATTTGATTTTCTACAAGACTATCAGCAATTTCAGCAGTTAAGGGCTGATTTAAAGTTTTAGCTACTGCATCGTCTACAAATTGTTCTTCAGTTAGTTTGGCGATACGTTCTTGTAAAGTTAGTTGGTAAAATTTTGAAAGTTTTGAGTTCATTATGGTTACTCCTTAGTCGTGTTGTTTATAAATTCGGATATGATCTTGAATACCAGCTAAATAATACGTAGCATTATCATAATTATTGGCAAAAAATTGTTCTTCAGTTTCTGGCGTAGCAGTAATATTAAATAATTGTTCATATTCAGCAACGTTTAGTTTGATACGGTTAGCTAATAAAGCTGTCGTATCATCAATATTTAAATGTTGTTGATAGTTAGGCATTAGTGTCCCTGTGAAAAATTCAGCAGCAGCTCCTGAACCATAACTAAAGAAACCAATTGTTGAACCGGCATCTAAATTAGCATTATGTAGTAGTGACATTAAGCTTACATATAAAGAAGCTGTATATAAATTACCGATTTGGCGTGAATATTTAGCACTTTCTTGAAAATTAGCTAATAATTGTTCTTGGTGAGCTAAACTAGCTTCGTCGATAATTGTTTTTAAAGCTTTATATCCCATTTTTGTATATGGTAAATGAAAACAAAGTGCTGTAAAATCATCTAATTTTTTGCCTGTTTTTTCTTTGTAAGCTTGCCATGTTTGACGGAAAAAGTTTAAGTATGTTTCATTTGAATATTTACCGTCGACGAAAGCTACATCAGAATATGAAGGGCGCCAAAAATCATTAATATTATCTGAATAAGGTACTGAAAATTCATCAATAGCTACTAAGCGTGGATCTTGGCTAATAATCATCGCCACAGCACCAGCTCCTTGTGTGACTTCCCCTGGAGTATTTAGTCCATAACGAGCAATGTCTGAACCAATGATTAACGCTTTTTTATTTGGATGAGCTTGGACAAAATCACGAGCTGATAAAAGCCCGGCTGTTGCACCAAAACATGCTTGTTTAATTTCAAAACTGCGAGCGTATTTATTAATTCCTAGTAGATTCTGCACAATGACAGAACCTGATTTTGAAAAATCATTACCTGATTCCGTAGCAAAAATAATTAAGCCAATTTCTTGAGCAGTTTTGTCGTTAATGAGTGGAGCAGCAGCATTCACAGCCATTGAATAACTATCTTGAGAAACTAATGGAAAAGCCATTTTATCTTGGCCAATACCAATTGTAAATTTATTTGGATCAACACCACGCACTTTTGCTAATTCAACTAAATCAACATAAGTATTAGGTGTAAACATATTAATTTGATCAATACCAATCATAGGAAACATCCTTTCAAAATAATCTTACGTCCATTATATAATAAAATAGATATGATAAATAATAATTTCCAGATAAACTTGTCAAAAAGCCATTTTTCCTTTGGCTTAAAGTCGGGAGATGTTAATTTTTTATATTTTTGTTATAATTAGTAAGAAAAATAATAATAAGTTACTAGGATTGGAATAAATGAAAGATAAACAACATTGTCCGCGTTGTGGTAAAGTTGTTGAAAATCAATTTTGTCCACAGTGTGATTTAGAAACAAATGATCGTGGTGTCATTCGAAAAGAAAAAAAATCAATTAATAGAAAAGCTAAATCAGCGTTAGAGTTTTCAATAGAACAAGCTGATTTGGCTAAAAAACAGCAAGAGAGTATTTTTGCTAAACGTGAAGAGCAAATCAGAGCCCAAGCTGAAGAAGACATTGCTTTTCGTTCATTAGAAGATTATAAAGATCAGACAGTTGAAGAAATCTTAAAAGAACAAGAAAGTCATACTTTAAAACCGGTATTTGGTACAGAAGTTGCTGTTGATGAGGTCGCTAATAATTTAAGTATGAAAAATGACGATGAAGTTGAAGAAACTATTACAGTGCAATCAACTAATCAGACAGAAACAGATGAAGCAACAGTAGAATTACCTTTTACTTTAAAGAGAGACTCAGCGGAAGTGTCTACAGAACAAGTCAACAAAGACGAAGACGAACAAACAAATAATGCTGAAGCTTATAATCAAGAAGAATCTAAATTAAATAATACAGAGCAGCCAAGTGCAGCCGAAGAAAGAAAAAATGAAGCACAAGCAGATGTTGAAAAACAAGAACATAAAATTGTAGCTTTTATTAAGCAAAATAAATTATGGATTGGTATTGGCTTCATAGTATTAGTGATTGTTGGTTTTTTCTTGTTCAAAACAACATCAGCTAATAGTGAAAAAAATCAAATTGTTAAAATTAATAAGCAAATCAACGCTTTTTATGTCGATGGTAATAGTTCAAAAGGTTATTTACAAAAAAATGTTGATGATGCAGCTGTCCAACCAATTGAACAAAATATTAAAACTTTAGCTCAAGAAGACAAGACAGAAGCTGATAAATTACAAACCAAAGTTGATAATTTAAAACGTGATCAAGATTTAGTGAACAAATTAAATGATTTATATATGAGTGCTAAAATTCAAGGCAGTCAAATTTTGAATCCAGCTTTGAAAGAAAATGTCGATGTTAATTTGACAGAAATTAAAAATCCACAAACAAGCTTAGAAAAAGCTATTAATAGTGGTATTAAAGATGCTAAAGAGCAAAAAAATAAACAAGAAGAAGCTAAAAAAGCAGTTGATAAAATTTATCAAAATGACCAAGTTGTTAGCACTGCAACGAAAGATGATTATTTAGCTGCTAAAAAAGCGGTTGATGCAGTTAAAAATATTAATTTCAAAAAACAATATAGTGAAGCTCTAAGACAAGCAGGTCTTGTTTTTGGTAATGAATAGGAGTAATGAAAATGACATATCCACAATTAAATTTAGATAATTTACAAACGACAACAGCTACAATTAAAACAAATCGTGGCAATATTGAAGTGAAATTATTTGATGAATTAGCACCGAAAACTGTAAAAAATTTCGTGGAACATGCTAAAAATCATTATTATGATGGAGTGATTTTTCACCGTGTGATTCCTGAATTTATGATTCAAGGTGGTGACCCAACTGGTACTGGTATGGGTGGCGAAAGTATTTACGGATCGACATTTGAAGATGAATTTTCACCAAAACTATTTAATTTAAATGGTGCATTATCAATGGCAAATGCAGGTCCAAATACAAATGGTAGTCAATTTTTCATTGTTCAAGCATCAAAAGTACCAGCAACGATGATTAGTCAAATGGAAGATGCGGGTTATCCCATTGAAATTATCGAAGCATATAAACAAAATGGTGGGACACCGTGGTTAGATATGCGACATACTGTATTTGGTCATGTGACAAATGGAATGGATGTCGTTAATGACATTGCTAATGTTCAAAAAGATCAAAATGATAAACCATTATATGATGTAGTAATTGAAGAAATTAATATAGACTAGAATTTTCTAGTCTATATTTTTCAATTTTGAAAGAAAGGCGATAAGTAATGGAATATAAAATCGGAATGGTGTTAGAAGGTAAAGTTACTGGAATTCAAAATTATGGTGTTTTTGTATCTTTAGATGATAACACGCAAGGTTTAATTCATATTTCAGAGTTAAAACATAGTTATATTAAAAATATTCATGATGAAATTCGAGTTGGCCAAAAAATAAAGGTCAAAATTATTGATATTGATGAATATACTAAAAAAATTAGTTTGTCTAAACGCGCCTTAGATGTTAATATTCCATATAGATATAATAAAAAACAATATTTTACAAATCAAAAGAAAAAAATTGGCTTTAATTCTATTGCGAGAAATTTAAATCATTGGGTTAAACAAGCGATATTTGATTTGGAAAAATAAAATAATGTACGCCGTCTTAGCTCAGCAGGTAGAGCACCATCATGGTAAGGTGAAGGTCACCGGTTCAAATCCGGTAGATGGCTTTGATTGAAAAAAATTGTACTTTTTTTGGAAATAATCATGTATAATTGAAAAAGAATAAAAATACAATTAGGATGGCAATATAATGAATTTAACACATGATAAAAATGAACAAAATGTAAAACGCATTATTACTATTGTTGTAACAGCGCTAGTTGTTGGTCTGTTGATCATTGGAGTTGCATTTTATCAATATTGGAATTCAGGGATGAAAGCTGTTAATCAAAATAGCAAAAAAACAGTTGTAGTTAGTGTGCCGGCAGGATCTTCAATTAAAGGAATCGGCAGCATCTTAGAAAGTAAAGGTGTCATTAAATCAGGATTTGTCTTCTCGTATTATGCAAAAATGCATGATAAGACTAATTTTCAAGCTGGTTACTATACTTTGTCACAAAATATGGATGTTAAAAAAATTGTAAGTCAAATGGAAAAAGGTGCTAGTGATGATCCACGTGGGACACCTGTTGCGAAATTGTTAATTCGTGAAGGAGAAACAATTGACCAAATTGCTAGTGGGATTCAGAAAAATACGCCATATACTAAGAAACAGTTTTTGGCTTTAATGAAAAATAAAGATTTTTACGATAAGATGGCGAAGAAATATCCAAAATTGTTTGATTCAGAAGCAGATAGTTTGTCTCAAGTTAAATATTATTTTGAAGGATATTTGTTCCCCGCAACGTATAATATTTATGAAGGCGAATCACTTAAAGAGTTAGTATCAGATATTATTAAAAATACCGATTTGCAAATGCAAAAATATTATAAACCAATTGCCCAACAAAATTTAACAGTTCATGAAGTTTTAACGCTTGCTTCACTTGTTGAAAAAGAAGGGAATACGGAAACTGACCGTCGTAAAATTGCAGGTGTATTCTTTAATCGTTTGAAAGTAAATATGCCTCTGCAATCAGACGTTACAGTATTATATGCAAAAGGTGAAACAAAAGAGTTTTTATCAGTGGCTGATACACAATATGATTCACCATATAATTTATATCAAAATACAGGCTATGGTCCTGGACCATATAATAATCCGGGTAATCAATCAATCGATGCAGTTGTTTATCCAGACAAAAATGATTATTTATATTTCTTAGCTGATACAAAAACAGGTAAAGTTTATTATGCTAAGACATATGATGAACATTTAGAATTAAGTGCAAAATATATTCCACAATAATATGGAGTACAATTTTAATAAAAATAAGACAAGGGAGTTTTTTGAATGTCAGATAAAGTCTTTCCAATGACAATTGAAGGTAAACAAAAATTAGAAGAAGAGTTAGAAGAACTAAAAACAGTCAAACGTCCAGAAATTGTAGAACGTATTAAGATTGCTCGTAGTTACGGTGATTTATCTGAAAACTCAGAATATGAATCAGCAAAAGACGAACAAGCTTTTGTTGAAGGACGTATTACAACAATTGAAAATATGTTACGCTTTGCGCAAATTATCGATAACGATAATGTAGAGCAAGATGAAATTTCAGTTGGTAAAACAGTTGTTTTCAAAGAATTACCAGATGGGGAAGAAGAAGAGTATACAATTGTTGGTAGTGCAGAAGCTGATCCTTTTGAAGGTAAAATTTCAAATGATTCACCGATTGCCCAAGCTTTAATTGGTGCTCACTTAGGCAATCAAGTAAATATTGTAACGCCAGATGGTGGGATGACAGTTGAAATTGTTAAAGTAGAAGATTACAAAGGTTAATTAATAAAGAAAGGGGAGAACTGAAATAATTTCAGTTCTTCTTTTGTTTTTCAAATGCGTTTAGATAAAATTATTCAACAACAATGTTCATTAAGTAAAAAAGATATAAAAAAGTCATTTAAAAACGGTCTTGTAACGGTTAATGATAAAATAGTAAGTGAACCATCTTTTAGTGCTGAAGGTTTAATCCATGATGTAAAGTATCAAGGGCAATCCTTAAATGTACCTAAACATCAATATTGGCAATTAAATAAACCACAAAATTGTGTTACCGCAAATATTGATGAAGATATGACTATTTTTGATTTATTACCAGCACATTTATCGGAAGATTCGTTTTCAATTGGGCGACTTGATAAAAATACAACAGGTTTAATTTTGGTGACAAATAATGGCCCTTTAGGTTATTATTTAATGCAGAAAAAATTTTCTATTTGGAAAAAATATTATGTTGAATTAAAAGAACCGTTATTAGATGAATTTATTGAGTTATTTCAATTTGGTATCATTTTTGCAGACGGCAAACAGTGTTTACCAGCTAAATTAGTTATTGTAGATAAACATCGTTGTTTTTTAACGATACAAGAAGGAAGCCGTCACCAAGTGAAAAAAATGTTTCTAGCAGTCGGTAGATATGTTACAAAATTACATCGTGTACAAATTGGCCCGTTAAAGCTAGATACATCGCTTAAAATTGGAGAATATCGGCAATTAACTAAAATGGAAGTAAAAGCTTTATATTTTGATTATGAGAGAGGTGTTATACATGATTAAAGTTTTACCTGATGCAGCTTCTTGGTTTAAGCGAGAGTTTGATTTAGAACCGGGAGAAGGCATCCGTATTACAGCAAAAGGTTATGGTAGTACTAATAAACATGAAGGTATTTCTATTAGTATTTGGCAAGCTCAGCCAGAACATATATTTTTAGAGACAACCGTTGATGGTATTTTATTTTTTGTCGAAGAAGTTGATGAATGGCTGTTTAATCATGATGATTTAGTCATTGGTTATGATCATCGTTTAGATGAACCGATTTATGAATTTACAGATTTTCAGAAAAACATTGACCTCGTAACTAAAAAAAAATAAAATAACCATTGAAGAAACTTTTTAGGAGGGAGTGTTTGCTAAAATGATTGAGTATTTTGTTATGAAGGAAAATAAATTAACAAAAGTTGATCAATTTCAAGAAAAATCTTGGGTAAATGTTATAAATCCGACACAGGAAGATATGCAATACCTCATTGATGATCTTGAAGTACCGGAAGATTTTATGCAATATGCAATCGACCGTGATGAAAGTGCACGTATCGAGAAAGAAGTAGACACAAATTATACTTTAGTGATTTATGACATTCCTTATTTTAACGAAGATAGTGCAGACTCAGTCTATAGTACAGCTCCTATGAGTTTTATTGTTGGAAATGACTGTGTTATTACTGTATCTGTAGATTATGTTTTTTTTGATCAATATCAGGAAGCAACATTAAAAAAAGTGTTAAATCCTGAACAAACGACCAATTTTGTTTTACAGTTTTTGTATGAAGCAGCACAGAAATATTTAACATATTTAAGTATTTTAAATCGTCGACGTAAAGAAATTGAAAAAAATATTGGCACACGTCCTAAAAATGAAGATTTGTTACAATTGATGAGAATTGAACGTTCGTTGATTTACTTCATTATGTCATTAAAAACAAATAGTATGGTATTAGAAAAAATTAGACGTGGCTTTTATTTTGTAACTTACGAAGAAGATAATGAGCTATTACAAGACTTAATGGTTGAAACACAACAAGGTATTGAAATGGCAGAAATTTCAAACCGAATTATTAATGAATCAACAGATACATATGCTAACTTAATCTCAAATAATACAAATGAAGTGATGAAATTTTTGACAGTATATTCATTAATTTTATCAATTCCAACAATTGTATTTAGTTTTTATGGTATGAATGTTCATTTACCATGGGCTAATTGGGAGACTATGAGTTGGATTTTTGTAGTGATTTTATCAATTTTAATTTCACTTATTTTTGTTTATTATTTCAAGAAAAAAGATTATTTCTAAAATTAATTTAAGTTTAAAAAGGAAAAGAGGAATATAGTTGAAGTACATTTCATTTGCAATTCCTTGTTATAATTCTGAAGAATATATGGATAAGGCAATTGATTCCGTGCTCACGGCAGGACCAGATGTTGAAATAATTATTGTTAATGATGGCTCAAGTGATGCTACTAAAGAAAAGGCTGAAGCTTATGCAGCTAAATATCCTGATATTGTTAAAGCTATTACTCAGCCAAATGGTGGTCATGGTGAAGCTGTTAATACTGGTTTAGCACACGCCACGGGTAAATATTTTAAAGTAGTCGATAGTGATGACTGGTTAGACGAAGAATCTTTAATGAAAGTTATGCACCAAATTAAAACATTTGAACGGCAAGATATGGAAGTTGATATGTTAATTGCTAATTATGTTTATGAAAAAGTTGGGGTTAAACATAAAAATGTAGTTAGCTATAAAAATATTTTCCCAGTGAATGAAATTTTTCATTGGGATAGTGTTGGCCATTTTCGTCTTGATCAATACATTTTAATGCATTCAGTCATTTATCGTACACAATTATTAAAAGATATTCAATTAGTTTTACCAAAACATACTTTTTATGTAGATAATATTTACGTTTATACACCATTACCATATGTTCAAAGTATGTATTACATGGATGTTGATTTGTATCGTTATTATATTGGACGTGAAGATCAGTCAGTAAATGAAGAAATCATGATTCGTCGCGCTGATCAGCAAATTTTTGTGACTAAAACATTAATTGATTCGTATTTAATCGAGGAAGTCGAAAATAAACGTCGACAAAAATATATGCGTAAATATTTAAGTATTATGATGACAGTCTCATCAATTATTTTGATTCGCTCACATGATAAAAAGAACTTAGAAAAAAAAGCTGAGTTATGGAGTTATTTAAAAGAACATGATCCGAAAACATATGAAAAAGTACGTTATAATATTTTTGGTATAACAATGAATTTACCAGGTAAATTAGGACGTAAAGTTTCAGAATTATGTTACTTATTAGCACGTAAACTTGTAGGGTTCCAATAAAGGAGTTATTTTATGAGTAAAAATCGTTTGGAAGCATATACTGATGCTGTAATTGCCATTTTAATAACATTAATGGTCTTAAATATTCAGCCACCAGCTACAGCGACAACTTTTTTAGGTTTGAAACCTATTTATTTTAGCATTACGGTTTATATTATTAGTTTTGTTGTTCTAGCCACATTTTGGAATAATATCCATAATGTATTTCAAAATGTTAAGACAATTAGTGGGCGTGTTTTATGGGGAAATAACTTTTTCTTACTTGTATTAAGTTTTATTCCTTTTTCAACAAGATGGGTATCAGAACATTTCTTTATGCGGGATCCGCAATTATTATATGGTCTAATTATTTTATGTGGTGATCTTGCCTATTATATTATTGTGCGCGAACTAATTAAAAGTAATGAAGGCACAGAAGAAGAAGGTCTCATAAAGCATCACCGTTCTAAAAAAATGCAAATTACGCTAATCGTAAATGTATTAGCATTGATATTAGGATTTATTTATCCGCCATTAGTTATTATTATTAATTTATTGATGATTATAGTTATTTGGTTGATTCCAGATAAACAACTAGAAAATAATGCTGATTTAATCGATTAAGAAACACGTAGTTATGCTAATAATGAAGATTAATTTTCTTATTAGCATAATGCTATGTGTTTTTTTATTTGATAAATGATAAATGTTTACAAGTTTAGCTTTTTTGCATAAACTAAAGATGAAGAGAGGCGAGAAAAAGATGGAAGAAAAGGAAATTAAATACCGCAGTTGTTTTGATATTATTGGTCCAATTATGATTGGCCCATCAAGTTCGCATACTGCAGGAGCTTGCGCTATTGGCTATGCTTGCTATCAATTATTTGGTAAATGTCCAGATAAAGTAAAAATAACATATTATGAATCATTTGCTGCAACTCATCAAGGTCATGGAACAGATTTTGCCTTAATTAGTGGTTTATTAGGTTTTGATCCATCTGATGATCGCGTACCGTTTGCGTTAAATATTGCTCGAGAAAAAGGAATGGAAATTTCATTTATCGAGTCTAATGAGCCAAGTCCAGCTAATCATGCTAATACTGCTTATTTAGAACTTAGTGATAATAATGGCCACAGATTAAATGTATTAGGTGTTTCTATTGGTGGTGGTGCCATGGAAATTCGGAAAATTGAAAAACAAGGTTTCATTGTTGAGCCAAAAGAAACGCGCAATTTAGTTATGATGGAATGGTCAGGAGATTTTGATAAAACGTTATTTAATAACGCATTAAGTAAATTGCAAGTAGAATTATTAAATTATCAAGAAATGCAAGTTGGAAATATGGTTGTTGTGGTATTTAATCCTAAACGATGCTTATCAAAATTAGAATTAGATGCTTTAGCGCACGATACTAACGCTTGTGTATATACAACTTTGATGAATAGTGAGGAAGAATAGTTATGTATAAAAGTATTGCGGAATTTGTCAAACAGGCAATGACAGAAGAAGTTAGTATTGCAGAGTTAATGATTCGTCAAGAAATTGAAGAAACGGGATTTTCACGTAAGGAAATTATAGATGGGATGCGGAAAAATCTAGAAATTATGAAAGAGGCAAGTCAGCGCGGAGTCAGTGGTGATGGCGTTTTTTCACCTACAGGATTAACAGGCGGAGATGCAGTTAAAATGGCAGAGTATCGGAAAAAAGGTCAAACATTATCTGGAGATGCTATGTTAAAAGGTGTGCAAATGGCGATGGCTACAAACGAGGTCAATGCTGCGATGGGACGTGTTTGTGCTACTCCAACGGCTGGTTCGACTGGAACATTACCGGGAGTTTTAATGAGTATTACAGAAACACTAAATTTATCAGAAGAGCAAGAGCTAGATTTTTTATTTACTGCGGCTTTGTTTGGTTTAATTGTTGCTAATAATGCCATGATTGCTGGTGCTGTGGGTGGTTGTCAAGCGGAAGTCGGTTCTGCTTCAGCAATGGGAGCAGCAGCAGCGGTAGCAGTAGCAGGTGGGACACCTCTTCAAAGTGCAGAAGCTTTTTCGATGGCGTTAGGTAATTTACTAGGTTTAGTATGTGATCCTGTAGCTGGTTTAGTAGAAATTCCTTGTGTTAAACGTAATACTGTTGGCGCCGCTAATGCTTTAATTTGTGCTGATATGGCACTAGCTGGCATTGAAAATAAAATTCCAGCAGATGAGGCTATTCAAGCAATGAAAGAAGTCGGTGAAGCAATGCCCAGTACACTACGTGAAACGGGTTTAGGCGGTTTTGCAGCTACCCCAACAGGGATTCAGATGAAAATGCGAGTTTTTGGCAATGAAATGAATAATAATTAAAAAAAGGCCAGTCATAAAGTAGCCAATAGTGGAGGGTACTTTATAACTAGCCTTTTTATATTTAATGTAAAGCTTTTTCTAGAGCTTTTAAATTACTTTCCATAATAGAAATATATGTTGCACCATCAGAAATTTCTTTTTTCGAAACTTGTTCCATTGTATTTAAAGTTAAAAGTTGGGCATGAGTAGCATCTTTGATTGTATTAGCAATTTTTGGTGATAAGCCATCTTCTACAAAAATATAATGTAAGTTATGTTCTTGCATATATTTTTGAATGTCAGCTAATTGTTTAGCACTTGGCTCTTCTGTATCATTGACGCCAGTTAATGCTTTTTGGGTTAAATGATATTGATTAGCTAAATAACTAAAAGCTTCATGTTGGACGATAAAAGTATGTTCTTTCGCATGGTCACTCATGTTTTGATATTGTTGATTTAAATTATCAAGTTCTTTTAAATAATTTTGTGTACGTTTTTCGTAATATGATTTATGTTTAGGATCTTTTTTGATGATTTGTTGACTAATATTTTCAACTTCTTTTTTCGCTAAGACGGGATCTAACCATGTATGAGGGTCGGTTTTATCGCCATCTTTTAATAAATCAATACCTTTTGTGGCTTCGACAAAGACTGTTTTTTTAGAACTTGATTTTTTAGCAGAATTTGCCCAAGCTTCTAGATTATTACTATTATAAACAAATAAATCACTATCACTGATTTGGGCCATGTTTTTAGCACTTGGTTCAAAATCATGAGGTTCGACATTTGGTGGCATAATCATTTGTACATCACCATATTTACCCACAACTTCTTTTGTAAATTCATATACAGGGAAAAAAGTAGTAGTAATTTTTAATTTATCATTTGCTTTTTTCGGTGATGCTGCTTTGCTACATGCAGTAACGAATGGTAAAAAAAGAATAAGTAATAAAACTAATGATTTAACTTTTTTCATTGTTTGTTCCTTTCTGATTAGACTCGACATAAAATAATTGAAATTATATAGTTTTAATTATAAATATATTTTTTATTTATGCAAAGAAAACAATGTTAATCTGATCTGATAAAATGATATAATGTAAACAAAATGACAAAATGGATGTGGTTAATCATGGAAAAAATTGCATTTTTGCATATGAATGATATACATTCACATTTCGAAATGTTACCTGATTTATATCGGCAAATGATGGAGCGAAAAATAGCCTTAGAAAAACAAGGATATGAGGTCATCATTGTCGATATTGGAGATTTATGTGATCGCAGTCATCCGTTGACAGAAGCAACTTTAGGACAAGTTAATGCTGAATTATTGAATGCATTTCAAGTACAATATTTTACGATTGGTAATAATGAAGGACTCGGTTTGCAAAAACAAACATTAAAGCATCTATACGATCATGTCCAAGGTGAATGTGTTTTAGGTAATTTATATGATCACAAAAAGCTAGCAAAATTTGCCAAAAAGTGTGCCATATATGAGACTAATTCTGGAACAAAAATAGGAATTATTGGGCTAACGGCTCCTTATCCAATGAGTTATGGTCCTTTAGGCTGGGAGATTATTGATCCGCTTTTATCACTACAAGACATTTATCAATCATATCAACATAAGGCAGATCAATTTGTTTTATTATCTCATTTAGGATACGAAGTCGACGTTAATATTGCTAAGCAGGCTCCTTGGTTAGCAGCTATTTTTGGTGGCCATACGCATCATTTATTGCCAAGTGGCGAAATAATCAATAATGTTTTATTAGCCGCTGCAGGAAAGCACGGCAAATATTTTGGTGAAGTTTTATTAAATGAGCAAATAGCCCAAGTTTATCCTGTTTCGGCAGATACTTCATTAGAACAAAAATTACAATTACAAGGACAGAAAAAATTAGCTGAAGTTCAATATGGTATCGTAACACATCCTTTATCTAAAACAGAGTTTACTAAAATGATACTAGATAAGTTAACTGTCAAATTTGAATGTGATTTAGGTATTTTAAATGATGGTTTATGTGTAAAGGATGTGCCTAAAGGAGACTTAACCAAAGCCACACTACATGAATTATTTCCACATCCGATGCATTTGTTAAAAGTTCGTTTGAGTGGTAAAGAATTAAAAAGATTATTATTCGAAATAGACAAAAATAGAAATTTTTTAAAAAAATTTGCCTTAAGAGGATTTGGTTTTCGTGGTGAAGTATTTGGACAAGTGTTATTTTCAGAACAATTTGATTTAGAGGAAATAAATGAACAAAAAGAATATCGAATTTTAACAGTTGATCATTATGAGTTTATTCCATTTTTTCCAACGATTGCTTATGCTGGAAATAATCAAATTTACATGGAAAAATTTTTACGTGAACAAATTGCAGAAATTATTCAAGATGAATCATTTGAAGGTGTGATTAAACATGGCTAATGAAAATTATCAAGTACAAAAAATTAATTACGAACAACATGATTACTATCAATTAGATGATAATATTTATGATTTAGTTTTAAATCACAATGATGCTTTTGTAGAGGAAGAATTAAGTAAACGTTATAGCGATATTTTAGCAAAATATGATTTTATTGTAGGTGATTGGAGTTATGAGCAGTTAAGATTAAAGGGATTTTATTATGATCAGACAAAACATATTCCGATTGATTTGCAAATTAGTCATTTAGAAGATTATTTACTAGAATATTGTAGTTTTGGGTGTGCCTATTTTGTCTTAGAACGTGTATCTGGCCAACCTTTTGCTGATACTCAAAAGCAGGTAGCACATATTCAAGAGAAAAAATATAAAATAAAAAAAAGAAAAGGTAAATATCATGAAGCATAAAGGATACTTGATTGATTTAGATGGAACAATTTATTTAGGTGATGAAGTTATTCCAGCTGGTAAACGCTTTATTGAACGTTTACAAGCTCAACAATTACCGTTTTTATTTGTAACAAATAATAGTAGTCGTCTCCCCGAAGAAGTAGCTGAACGTTTGGCTAATCAATTTGATATTCATGTGACGACAAATCATGTTTATACATCATCGCTGGCAACCCGTGATTATATGAAACGTTTAGACAAAGGAAATAAAGTTTACGTAATTGGTGAAACCGGATTGAAACAAGTATTATCTGAAGCAGGTTTTGAGTTAACTTCTGATCAACCTGATTATGTTGTTGTTGGTTTAGATAAACAATTAACGTATGACAAATTGGCGACAGCAACATTAGCTATTTTAAACGGAGCATATTTTATTGGCACAAATCCAGATAAAAATATTCCGACTAGTCAAGGAATGTTGCCAAGTAATGGGCCAACATTATCTTATTTAACTACTGCTACAGGGGTTCAACCCGATGTAGTAGGAAAACCTAATGCTATTTTGATGAATGAAGCGCTTGCTATTTTAGGTGTCTCTAAGGAAGAAGCTGTAATGGTCGGTGATAATTATGATACGGATATTAAAGCCGGTTTAAATAATAATATTCCAAGTTTACTTGTTTTATCAGGTTTCACTAAAGCTGAAGATTTACCACATTTACCTAAGCAACCTGACTATATTGTTGAGTCATTAGATGAATGGAAATTAACATGAGACATAATTTTTTAAACACATGTTTATTGTTTACAGCAATTTTGAGTTTTAGTATTGTTGTGACTTTTATTTTAAGTATTGGGCTTGTTTATCTTTTTATTTTAGGCCATTTGATTTCTGTAGATAATATTTCAGCAGCGATGCACGATTATATTAATATTATTAATTATTTATTGAATCCTTTTGTGGAAAGCCTAACAATTAAGCATTATACTTTATCAACGACAGGATATATTCATTTTGCTGATGTTAAGCATTTATTAATGTGGATTGAAATAATTATGCTTGTAACAGTTGGTAGTGAATCTTATATTGTTTATAAATTACGGCAAAAACAACAACTATGGTCATTACGCTCATGTTTGTATGTTTTACTATGGATTGGGATGCCAATTGCTTTTAGTTTGGCAGCTAATTTTAATAGTTTATTTATAGCTTTTCATAAGTTAATTTTTCGTAATGATTATTGGATTTTCGATCCAGTTAAAGACTCAGTGATTCAATTAATGCCTGAAAATTTATTCATGGCCGGCAGTATTTTGCTTTTAGCTTTATATGAACTAATTAGTTATATGATGTATCGTCGTTGTAAGTAAGGAGGGCTGTTAATGTTATATGATGCGCAAAAGATTTTAGATAAAATGCAAGCAAACCAGAAAATTAATTATGATAATGTTTTACAAAAATTAATTAAAGAGTGGGAAAAACTTGAAAAACGACCAAAAATTTTACTACATAGTTGTTGTGCACCGTGTAGTACATATACATTAGAATATTTAACGAAATACGCAGATGTTGATGTTTATTTTGCTAATTCGAACATTCATCCACGGCAAGAATATGAACGTCGTGCTTTAGTACAAAAAGAATTTATTGATAATTTTAATCGTGATTATAAACAACAAGTTAATTTTATTTTAGCGCCATATGAACCAAATAAATGGGTAAAAATGATGAGTGAACAAAATTTACAAAATGAACCTGAAGGCGGTAAAAGATGTGAAGTTTGTTTTGATTATCGACTAGATCAAGTCGCAAATAAAGCAGCTGAGGAAGGTTATGATTATTTTGCTAGTGCTTTAACGATTTCGCCGCATAAAAATAGTCAAGTTATTAATCGTATTGGATTTGATGTCCAATTATTATATGATACTAATTATTTACCAAGTGACTTTAAAAAAAATAATGGCTACAGACGGTCGGTAGAAATGTGTGATATGTACGATATTTATCGTCAATGTTATTGTGGTTGTGTTTATGCCGCTAAAGCACAAGGCGTTGATTTGAAACAAATTCGTAAAGATGCTAAAGAATATGTGGAAGAAAATAAACATAAAATTGATTGGACAATTCATCAACCACAACAATAAAAGAGCAATATTGCTAGATAAATTTCTAGTAATATTGCTCTTATTTTATTTGTTTAACTGACGTATAATCGGATTAACATTAATAAAGAATAGTGTTAATGTCAAAATTAAAGTCAATGTTTGGAGTAATGACGTTGAGAAAAAGAAAGCTAAGCAACACTGTAAAATAATAGGTAATAAACTTAAACTTGTACATAGTTTGAAAGTAGCACCAAGAGGCATGGGAATTTTTGATAACTTAGCATAAAACCATGCAGCAATAGCAATGATTAACAAATTAGTAATTAATGTGCCAAATGAAGTTAGAAAAATACTAATTAAGAAAATACTTTTAATTTCTTTACTGTTAATAAAAGTTTTAAAAGTTTTAAATAATTGATTTTTTGATTGATTATTTGCATTTAAATCTTCATATGTCAAAGTTAAAGGATTCGTTTCAGGAATCATTTTAGCAATACTATTATTAACTCCAAAATAAATTTTAGTTGGTGTTAAATTAATGCCAAATAAATTATGATTTAGTTGTTTGCGTATTTCACTGACAGACTGTTTATTTTGTGGATCAAATGTCACAGTCATTAACTGTCCATTATAAATGACACCATTTTCATTTTTATTTGTTTGTAGTTGATTATTAGTAATTTTAAAATTAGGAATATTTTGGCTAGCTTTAGTTAAATCTTCTAAAGCCATGTCTTTTAAAGTTAAACTTTTTGTGATTAGTGGTAAGCATAATAAAATATTTAAAATTAGTGCGAGACCAAGCCATTGCCAAAAATTCATATTTTTATTATCTAAACTTTTAGTCGGTTTAGTTAAGGATGTTTTGATAATGTTCATAAAGGACATAATTGTTGCCTCCTATATTTTGTTATCGTTGATATTATAACATTGATTGAAAACAGACCACAATTTTTAATTTCTAAAAGTCCTTTTAGTTACGAAATGGCAGCAAAAGTTTTACCCTGTAATTAGAGAAGGGGTTGATTAATATGAAAAATATTGTGTTGATGGATTTTAAAAAAGAACCTGAGGCTTATGAATCATACGATAAAATTAAAGATACACAAGTCGATGAAAGTTATGTATATGAAGCAGCTTTGATGAAAGAAAAAGATGGTCGTTTAGATATTTTAGATTCATATAACTTAACTGAAAATTCAGGAACGGATACTTTAACAGGTGGTATTTTAGGGGCCTTAATTGGTCTTTTCACAGGTCCATTTGGTTGGCTATTTTGGGGTGTCGTTGGTTTACTTGTCGGTGCTTTATTTGATAATCATCAAGATAATAAAAATGAATCATTACTTGAAGATATGAGTAAAAAGATTAAAGATGGAGACGTTAATGTCTTAGCAGTTGTTGATGAAGATGATTTAAGTATCATTGATAATATTGTTAAAGGTTATGATGTTGTTGTTATGCGTTATGACTTTAACAAAGTTGAAGATGAGATTAAAGAAGCGAAAAAAATGAATAAAGAAATTGCTAAAGAAGCTAAGAAAAAAGCACATGAACAAAAAAACGTGTCTAAATAATTAATATCGAAAAAAGCTGATAGTTCCTTGATTTTAAGGGGCTATTAGCTTTTTTTAGTTATGAATAAATTCGGGCTTTTCCAGTTAATTATGATATAATAAATTTGAATATCAAATTTGAGAGGGGTTTCTGGCTGAAATGAATGCCAAAGAAATTTTGCAACAAGAAGCGCAAAATATTTTGCAAATTATTACAAAGCAACATAACGTCTTATGTATTGCGAAATGTAAAGCTTTTGAAGAAGTTATTGATACGCAAATGTATGGATTTAGTTGTAAAATTGATTTTGCAATTAAATTGGGGCTGATTACACCTACGTATGGTAGAGAATTACTAACTAACCTAGAAACACAACTCGAGAGTGTTTATGAAAAATCACAACAGTTAGGAGAAAATGATGAAACAATCAAATAAACATCGCAAATTTCAACGTTTTGATTGGATGATTTTTATCCCATACATAGCATTAAGTATTTTAGGGATTATTATGGTTTATAGTTCAAGTTCGTATAAATTACAAGAACTTGGTCGGCCAACATGGCTATCAGCTTCTTTCCAAGCTATCTTTTTCTTGATTGCATTAGGCATTGTTTTTTTTGTTTACATTACTAAACCATCATTTTGGAAAAATTCAAGCTTAATTGATGGTGTTTTTGTTTTCTCAATTATTTTATTAATTGCCGTCTTATTAATAGGACCTCGAATTAATGGTGCTAAAGGTTGGTTTAGTATTGGTCCTGTTCAATTTCAACCGATGGAATTATTTAAATCGCTTGTTATTTTGATGATTGCCCGGCTTGTCTCACGTAAAAAACAATTAACTTTTAAATATAAATTTTTATTTTGGAGTGGTATCGTTCTAGGGTTATTATTAATCTTATTACAACCGGATACGGGTGGTTTTTTAATTTGTACATTGATTATTTTAGCGATGATGGCGTGTTCAGGTCAAAGTCCAGCCTTAACTTTAACAGGTATCGGTGGATTTAGTTTACTAGCATTATTAGGATTAGGTGTATTCCCGCATTTACCATTTATTCCTGAGTATATGCGTGACCGTTTTTTAGTTGCTTATAATCCTTTTCATTATGCTCAAGGAGCAGGCCACCAGTTAATTAATTCATATTATGCTTTAAATAATGGTAGTTGGTTTGGACGTGGCCTTGGTAACAGTATCGAAAAAAGAGGTTTTTTACCAGAAGCCCATACTGACTTTATTTTTTCAATTTTAGTTGAAGAATTAGGTTTGATTGCAGGATTATTAGTTATTTTAACTTTATTATTTTTAATTTTTCGTATTTTTTATGTCGGTATTAAATCACGTGATACGTTCAATTCGTTAGTTTGTATTGGTGTAGCTACTATGTTATTTATCCAAATGTTTATTAATTTAGGTGGCTTAGTTGGTTTAATTCCATTAACAGGTGTTACGTTACCATTTATTAGTCAAGGTGGATCGAGTTTAGTGTTCTTTTCATTCGGTATAGCTTTAGCGTTAAATATTAGTGCTTATGAATATGATAATCGTATTTCACGTAAATCAAATAAGCAAATTCAATTAGTGAAGTAGGGTTGAGTCATGATTTATTCTGAAGAAACAATGCAGTTGTTAGATTTAACGAATCAACTTGTAAAGAGTTTGAAACAAACTGAAGTCTATCAAAGCTATACACAAGCTATACAACAACTAGATAATCTGGAAACAAAAGTTAAAATTGATCAATTTAAGCAAGCTAAAGAAGACTTTGCGTTGATTGAAGAATATGGAAAATATGCCCCTGATTATAAAGAAAAGCGGCAAAAATTACGTCAAGCCAAAAAAGAATTGGATTTAAATGAATTTGTTAGTAATTATCGTCAAAAAGAATTAGTTTTACAAAAGGAATTAGATGAAATTAGTGTTTATTTAGCTTCAAGTATTTCCAATGATATTCAAATTAATTATGGTAATCCTTTTAAGCGTAGTAAAAATTGCGGAGGTTGTTAATTGATGCAAAATATTCGACCCTCAAAATTTAATTATCAGCCACGACAAGGTTTGATTGTTTATTTAACTAAATTAAAATACATTAAATATTTAAAATCTTACGGTTTGATTCATTATGTGTCGCGAAAAATGAAATATGCAGTGATATATGTCGATGCAGAATCAGTTAATCATATTTTAGCTAAATTGCGTAAATTAAAATATGTACGTAAAGTGCAATTATCATATTTGACGCAAATTAATATCACAGAATTAGAATCAAATCATCAGGAGGATCATGATGAGAGTAGTAGCCGGTAGTTTACGGAGTCGTAATTTAAAAGCGCCAAAGGGAAATCATACACGACCAACAACTGATAAAGTAAAAGGTGCTATCTTCAATATGTTAGGACAGTTTTTTACAGGTGGGATAGCACTAGATTTATATGCTGGTAGTGGTGGCCTTGGGATTGAAGCTCTTTCGCGGGGAATAGAGCAATGTTATTTTGTCGATAACAATTATCAAGCCTTACAAGTTGTTAAGGATAATTTATCAACTTTAAAGATAGAAGAGCAAGCACAAGTTTTCAAAAAAGATGCTAGCCAAGCATTGCAAATGTTTGTTGAAAGTCAGCAACGATTTGACTTAATTTTATTAGATCCCCCTTATGCAAAACAGAAAATTGCAGAACAATTAGCTTTTATTGCAGAGCATCAATTATTAACAGCTACAGGTACAATAGTGTGTGAAATTGATAAAGATATTCAAATAAATATAGTAGAAGAGCTGGAAGTCGTAAAAGAGCAAAACTATGGTATTACTAAAATTTTAGTCATAAAGTATAAGGATTAGGTATAATGAAAGAAACAATAGCATTTATGACAGGGAGTTTTGATCCAATAACGAATGGTCATTTATCAATAATTGAGCGTGTTTCACAATTATATGATAAAGTAGTCATAGGCCTTTTTGAAAATCCTAATAAAAAATATTGGTGGACAATGAGCGAACGGAAGCAGTTAGTTCAACAAGCAGTACAACATTTAAGTAATGTTGAAATTATTGATTGTCCTCATGAATTAGTGATGGATGCAGCTCAGCGCATCGGAGCGACGGTTATAGTTAAAGGACTACGTAATCAAACTGATTTTGTTTACGAAACTACACCAACGATTGTTCATTATGAACAGGCACAATTAGAGACTGTTTATTTATTGGCAGAACCTAAGTATCAACATATTAGTTCATCATTAGTACGTGAATTAGCATTATTTAATGGCCCCTATCAAGCTTATGTCCCAAGTCATGTGGCACAAGCAATTAAGATTAAGGTGAAGGAATATAAAGATGAAAAAAAATAATTTGGCAAAAGTATTAGTTACATTATTAATTATTATTACTTTTTTAGTCGCTATGTTGAACTTTGTTTTTCAACCAATTAAAGATATTTACATCGAAAAACCTGGGACAGCTAATGATTTAAAAAGTATCGTGACAGTTAACGGGCAAAAAGATAAACAAAAAGGTGAATTTCGCCTAACTTCAGTGGGTATTATGCAAGCGACACCATTTTTTTATATTAATTCTTTATTCTCACCAATTGATAGTTATGTTTCACAAGAAAGCTTGATGGGAAATGCTAATATGGAAGAATATGATAAATTACAACAATATTTCATGGAGTCATCAGAAAATAATGCTAAAATGATGGCTTTAAAATTAGCTGGTAAAGAGTATGAAATGAAATATGAAGGCGTCTATGTTATGGATGTTAATAGCGATTCCAATTTTGTTAACAAATTACAAATGGGTGATTTAATTACAGGTGTTAACCATCAAAAATTTGATTCAGCAGACGAGATGATTAAATATATCACATCAGGTAAAGTAGGCGATAAAATTAGTGTACAATTTAAACGTAACGGAAAAGATAAAGAAGTTACGGGAAAATTGAAACTAGTTAAAGGTTTAGGTAAACCAGGTATTGGTGTAGGTTTAGTTACTAAAACAAGCGTCATTTCACCGGATAAAATTAAGATTGATGTGGGTAGTATTGGTGGGCCATCAGCAGGTATGATGTTTACATTAGAAGCATATGAAATGTTAACAGGTAAGGATTTACGTCATGGTCAAAATATTGCAGGAACGGGAGAAATGTTACGTGACGGCAAAATAGGTCGCATCGGTGGAATTGATAAAAAAGTCGTAGCGGCAGAGGAAGCTGGATCGACTATCTTCTTAGCTCCTGATGATGAAATTACAGCCGAAATGAAAAAATTGGATCCTACAATCAAAAGTAACTATGAAGAAGCTAAAGAAACAGCCAAAAAATTAAACTTAAATATTAAAGTTGTTCCAGTAAAAACAATTGAAGATGCGATTCAATATTTAGAAAATTCAAAATAAAAATAGAGGAAGCTATCTCCATTGAGAGATAGCTTTTTTTTGTTTGGTGTATATTTTATTGAGGTGAAATTTATGGAGCAAATTCAAAAAAAGAGAAAAATATTTGTTGTTGTAAGTATTAGCATCATTTTGAGTTTAATTCTTTTTTTATATTATCATAATCAAAAGGCTACTCAAGCTTTAGCTACTAATCAATTAGTAGAACTTCAAGAGACACCATCATCTTATAGTAAAAGTGAATCTTTTAGGATGACAGCTGATAAAAAGGTTGATAATAAAAAGATGATTTTAGTTGATGTAAAAGGTGCCGTTAAAAAACCAGGTGTTTATAAATTGGAAAATGATACAAGATTATATGATGTCATTGAAGCTGCTGGGGGTTTAGTAGATGCAGAAGAGAGCAAATTGCCATTAGCGAAAAAAGTGGGTGATCAAAGTACGGTGGTGATTCCGAAAAAAGGTGATCAAACAACTGAAATTATTCAAGAACAGCAAGAAACAAAAACCAATGCTGCAACGGATAATACATCTACAGCATCAATTAAAATTAATCAAGCTGATGTAGCAGAACTCCAAAAATTAGATGGTGTAGGGCAAAAAAAGGCAGAAGCTATTATCAATTATCGACAAGAACATGGGCCATTTAATAACTTAAATGAATTAACAAAAATTAAAGGTATTGGTACTAAAACAATTGAAAAATGGCAAGATCAAATTGATTTTACATGATGAAATTATTAAGCAAAGTTGGATTTTATATGTCTTTGTACTATGGCTTGTACAATGGTTAATTGTAAAAGAAGAATATTTAATCACATTTAGTTGTTTATTAATTTTTCTAATTTGGCGTATTTTTAAATTACATGATTATCGTGGAATCGTAGTTTTAATTTTTTTAAGTGTAATTGTTAGTTATCGTAGTGTGCAATATTTAGAACGCTTAAAGCAACCGAGTATAGAAAAACAAGTTCGACTTAAAGGTGTGATTGAACCTGATAGTTTGACTTGGCACAACCAAAAATTAGCTTTTATAGTTCGAACTTATACAGGCCAACGTTATACGATTTATCAACAACAAGTGGCAAAGAAAGAATATCATAAGTTACAGCAACTGACTTTCAACAAAATAGTTATTATAGATGGGCAAGGGCGATTACAAACAAGTACGGTAAATCGTAATTTAGGAGCATTTAATCAACGAGAATACCATCTTTTACATCAGATAGCCGGGCAAATGTTTTTAAAACAACATCCTAAAATCATAACTACTGACAGTAAACGACCGATTTGGTATTTATTTTTAGTATTGCGAGCACGTCTCATATATTATAATAATCAATATTTACCAAAAACAGTAGCTCAATATATTAATTCTTTACTTTTAGGTTATCAAGATTTAAACTTTCAACAAATTTTACAAACGTACCAATATTTAGGGATTAGTCATTTATTTAGTCTTTCGGGTTTACACGTCAGTTTGCTTGTATTGTTAGTTAGTTTATTTTTATTTCGGTTAGGCATTAAGAGAGAAGTAGTAAAATATTTATTATTACCTTTGCTTTTGAGCTATTATTTTTTGACGGGACAAAATTTTAGTACGTGTCGTAGTGTGATTCAAAAGCTTAGTTTTGAATTTTTACCACAATGTAGTGGCACATTTATTTTATGTTGTTTAATCGTCTATGAGCTCATTTGGCATCCAGGATTATTGTTAACATTTGGTCCATTAATGAGTTGTGTTTTAAGTTTATTTTTTCTACGCTTACCAAAGCAAAGTGCTATAATGACGGCATGTCAATTATTTTTATTAACCTTGCCGATTTTGTTATTTTATACAGGTAATGTCAATCTTTTACAAATGTTATGGAATTTAATTAGTATTCCATTATTTAGCATATTTATTTTACCAAGTTTATTAATGATTTGGTTACTAGCTAGTTGTCATTTATTACCGATGTTTATTTTAAATTATTACGATAATTTATTACAAATGAATAATCATTTTTGGTCTTTACTTGGTCAAGTACCTTATCAAATAGTTAATTTAGGTAAATTAACAGATTTAATGTTAATGATTTATTTATTTTTTCTTTATCACTACTTTTTTCAATATAATTTGCACAAACTTCAAGTTACAAATATGATAAAATGGATTATAATTATTAGTTTTAGTTTATATTTGCAATATGATATACAGCCATTAGGACAAGTAACTTTTATTGATGTTGGTCAAGGTGATAGTATTTATATTGAATTACCATTTAGGCAAGCTAATTATTTGATTGATACAGGAGGCAAAGTGCGTTTTGATTATCAAACTAAAAAGCAAAAAGCGATATTTGATGATGCAAAATATCATGTCTGGCCTTTTTTGAAAATTCAAGGAATTAGACAAATTGATAGTGTGATATTGACGCATCCTGATCATGATCATATTGGTAATTTAGAATTTTTAGTTGATAAAGTGAAAATTAAAGAGCTTATTTTTGCAAAAGGTGCGCTTAAGAAAAAGGAATTTCTTAAATTATTAGCTAAGATTAAACAAAAGCAACCACAAATCAAGTTTAGGAGTGTAACGGCTAAGGAACAAAAGATTGGTATATTACAAATTTTATGGCCGCAAAAGGTTGGTCAAGGAGATAATAGTGATTCTATTGTCCTATATAGTCAGCTAGGACAACACAAATTTTTATTTACAGGTGATATTGGTCAACAAGAAGAACAAGAAATTATGCATTTGTATCCTAACTTAGATATCGATGTTTTAAAAGTCGCCCATCATGGTAGTAAATATTCAAGTGACGACCATTTTTTGCGCCAAATAACACCTAAAATTGCTATTATTTCGGCAGGTCAACATAATAAATATCATCATCCACATCAAGAAGTAATTCATAAATTGCGCCAACAAAATATCCAGATTTATGAAACTAATAAATTAGGTGCTATTACTTATTATTTTTCACCGTGGCATATAAGTCAGTTTTGGAAGGTTCAGCTGAAGGAGGAACATAAATGAGCACTCAGCAATTAAATGCGATGCCAAATGGAAAAATAGATCCCATTTATTTAATCATTGGGACCGAAGATTATTTAAATCAACAAGTTATTAATAATATCAAACAACAACTAGGACAAGAACAAGAGTCTAGTGAATTAATTTTTGACTTGTTAGATTATCCTATAACATCATTATTACAAGAAGCCAATGAAATTTCATTTTTTAGTAATCACCAATTATTAATTGCTAAAAATCCATTTTTCTTAACATCTGAAAGGCAAAAAACAGATGTTGAACATAATTTAGAAGCTTTAATTAATTATCTGGATAATCCTAATCCTGAGACAACAATTGTTTTTATAGCTAATTATGATAAATTAGATGAACGCAAAAAAATTACTAAATTATTGAAAAAGAAAGCAACGGTAATTGATTATAGTAAACAAACAAATAATTACCAAATAATTCATGATTACTTGCAAAAACAAGATATTGTTATGGATTCAGATGCTATAAAAGAATTATTATATTTAGTCAATGACTCGCTAACAATGGCTATTAATGAAATTGATAAATTACATCTATATGCCGGAGCACAACCAATTACCAAAGAAATGCTTGATGAATTAGTGCCACGTCAAGTTGAACATGTCATTTTTGATTTAGTAGATTATTTATTAAAAAATAAAAAGCAACAAGCTTTACAAATGTATCAAGATTTAGTAACACAAGGTGAAGATACTATCAAAATTAACTATATTATATTAATGCAACTGCGATTAATGATTCAAATTAAAATTTTAGAAAAAAGACATTATACTACGCATGATATTGCAGAAGCAGTTAAGGTTCATCCATATCGTGTGAAAAAAACAAGTGCTTTAATTTATAATTTGTCTATTGATCAACTTATGATGTTATTTGATATTTTAGTTGATTTTGAAGAAAAGTTAAAAAGTAGTGCTATTGATGACTATAGTTTTTTCCAAATGATTGTAGCAAGATTTAATTTTAAATAAATAAAAAAAATCATCAGTTTCAAACTGATGATTTTTCATTTATTTAAAATTATTTAGCTAATTTAGCAGCTAAACGTGATTTTTCACGGGCAGCTTTATTTTTATGAATTAAGCCTTTTGATTGTGCCATATCAATTGCACGTGTAGCTTGTTTGAATAAGTCTTGTACATTGTCAGCTTTAGCAGCAACAGCTTTTTCGAATTTTTTAACTTCTGTACGCATAGCTGATAATTGTTCAGAATTTTGTTTGTTAGCTTTTTCTGAAGTGCGGACACGTTTAATAGCTGATTCGATATTTGGCATGGTTTACACCTCCATAATATATTTATATTCGCAAAACGAACATAGTTACATAACAATTATAAGGAAAATAAGGTGTAAATGCAATATTCAAATAAGGGAAAATATTGATAGTTTTCTCGTTTAAGATAGAAAAAAATTTACGAAAACATAACATATTTGGAAATTAATATGTTAAAATCATTAGTATAAGTTTACATAAAAAGAACAGGGAAGTTTGAATAATGAATTTTATAAAAAATACCTTGCATCTATACAAGGAAGACTGGAAGCGTTTATTTAAAAGTCCCATGGCGATTATCGTTATTTTAGCTTTGATGATTTTACCATCATTTTATGCATGGTTTAATATTGAAGCTTTATGGGATCCATACGCGAATACTAAAGATTTGCCGGTAGCAGTTTATAGTGGAGATCAGCCAGCTAAAGAAGATATACTTGGCAAATCAATTGAAGTTGATATTGGTAAAGAAGTTATCAAAAATTTGAAAAAAAATCATGAAATTGGTTGGCGCTTTGTTGATTCTAAAGAAGAATTAGAACAAGGGGTTAAATCAGGTAAATATTTTGCAGGTATATATCTACCAAAAGATTTTTCATCGAATTTACTAAGTATTCTGAGTGGCGATATTAAAAAGCCAACCATCGAGTATTACGTTAACCAAAAAATTAATGCAATTGCTCCGAAAATTACAGATAAAGGAGCTAGTGCTATTCAAGAAACAATAACAAAGCAGTTTATTTCAACGGTTAGTAAAACTTTATTTACAACATTAAATGATTTAGGTGTGAATTTAGATTCGCATATTGTAGATATTGATAAAATTAAAAATTTAATTTTATCAACTGATGAAAATATCCCAACTATCGAAGGTTATTTAAATGAAGTTGTGGAATTAAATAATCAAATGCCAGAAATTAAAGCTAAGGTAGATAAAGTCAATCAAATCGTGGATGAAGGCACACCAAAATTAAATGAAACAAGTCAAAAAGTTGTGGCTTTAGATAAAAAATTCCCAGGATTAGTAGATAAATTATCTCCAATTTTGACTTTACAAGAAAAAATTCCAGAAATCGAAAATGCTGGTAAACAAGTTAAAATGATTGATGACGATTTCGGTAAAATCGAAGAAGTAATGCAAAACGCTATTGACGATAGTAAAAAAGGACTGGAAGTCATTAATCAAGCGCAAGATGTTTTACCGTCTGTTAAGAAAACAATTAATAATGCTAATAAATTAATTAATGATACAAAATCAAGTACGGATAAAGTTAAAGAAGCTTTACCACAAATTGGTGATACAGTAAGCACTTCTTTATCATTAGTTAAAACAATTACAGCTGATACAGTGACAGCAAGTGATGGTTTATTAGCTTTCATTGATAAAAATGAATTAACTGATCAAGATAAAAGTGATATTGCTAAATTAGCTGCAAATGTTTCGCAAAATTTAAGTAAATTATCAACTTTCTGTGATAAAGTAATTAATTTATTAAATAACTTACAGCAATCAGTTGGTAATAATAAATTAGATTCAATTATTCAACAAGTTCAAAATGTTAAAAATGTTAGTGATGATTTGAAAAAACATGCTGATAATTTAGCTAATGATGTTATGAATATGTCAACAGATCAAATTAAATCAGTTTTAAATTCAATTAAACAGTTAGCCAATAATTTAAATCAAGCGGCAAATCAAATCGATATTAATGGTATTTCTAAGCAAGTAAATACAATTATTTCCGATTTAGAAAATACTTTAAATAGTGCTAGTGATGTTTTAAATAAAGCAGATCAAATTAATGTTGATGGTTTATTAAGTAGTACAAAAGATACAGTTGAACAAGCTTTATCACTACTAGAAAAATATCAAAAAGAATTACCGGCTGTGAAACAAGAAGTTCACGATGCTAATGTCTTGCTAAATGATAATATGGGTACAATTGTTGATGGTATTAATAAAGCTGCTTTATTCTATACTGATGGTTTACCTGTTATTCAGAAAAAACTTGATGCTACGGCTGATTTTATTGAAAATGATTTACCAATTATTGAAGATAAAATTAATCATACAATGAATCTTGTTAATGAAAAATTACCAGTTGTAGAAAGTGCTTTATCAACTTCAACTAATATTATTAATAATGATTGGCCACAATTAAAAGATGGCATTCAAAAAATGGCAGCTAAAATTCGTGCTGGTGAGAATAAAGTAGATTTAGCAGAGCTAGTTAAATTACTGAAAGGTAATATTAAAAAAGAAACAAACTTTATGACAACACCGGTGGATATGAAGCAACATAATTTTTATCCAATTCCAACTTACGGGGCTGCAAGTACACCATTCTATACAGTTTTATGTTTATGGGTTGGTGGTTTGTTAATGGCCAGCTTGCTAAGTACGGATACTTATATTGATAAAAAAGATAAAAAAGTGATGCAAGCTAACTTAGACAAACGTGAAGATATTGATAAAGTGTATACACGCCGTGAAAAATTTGTTTCACGTTTGTTGACATTCTTAACAGTTGGTATCGTTCAAGCTATTATCGTAGTGTTAGGAAATTTATTTATTTTAGATGTTTATACAAAACAACCAGTATATAGTATGTTATTTGCTTTATTGGTCAGCATTTCATTTACATTATGTATTTATACAATGGTTGGGTTATTTAAAGATGTTGGTAAAGCAATGGCTATTATTATCCTTGTTTTATCAGTTGCTGGTGGTGGAGGTAATTTCCCAATTCAATTGTCAGGTAAGTTCTTCCAAATGGTTAATCCATTATTACCGGCTACATATGGTTATAACTTAATGCGTGAGGCAACTGGTGGTATTTATTGGCCAAATGCTTGGTTTGATATTATCATGTTGATTCTCTTTGGTGTAATTCCAATTATTATTGGTATTTTTGTGGCGCCATATATTGAAAAATTAATGCATAAAGTTGTTCACAATGTAGAAAAAACACATTTCTTTAATTAATATAATCGCGAAGGTAGATTGATTATTTTGTCAATCTACCTTTTTTGGTACAATAGTAGTGAAAGAGGAGCGCAAATGAAAAAACAACGCAAAATTTTTTGGCTACTTATTATAGTGACTGTTTGCCTAATTGTTTTTCAAGTGCAAAAAACAAAAAACATCACAAAAGATTACGAAGTAGCCAAACAACAAGAAGAACAACAACTACAAAAAAATGTGTCAGCTGGCCAAAATGCAATGAAAAAGACACAACAACATTTAAATACAATTAAAGATAAAGTGAAAAAAGTTATTGATGATAAAATGATTAGCATTAGTTATTATGATTATCAAGCGCAAGCAGGATTTAATGTGAATGGTGATCAAATGTATCAAAGTCAAACTTTACTTAATTTACCACTGAGTTTATTATTAGTACAAACTCAACATGGTGATAAAACATTGATTGATAATTTATTGACTAATGAGAAAGAAGCTACGAAAAAGGGAATTCAACAAGTAGGTTCGTTAAAACAAGTCATTCAACAATTAAGTAGTAATTATGATATTGGCTTAACCGTTAGTAAAAAAAATAAAGTTTATTTATCAACGAATCAATTGTTGCAATGTTTGAATATTGCTGAAATTAATAAAGATAATTATAAATATCAAAATGTTATTCGGCAATTAATGGTCTATAAACAAAACGATTTAATTGCTGAACAGAATAGTGCTCAATCATTAATTTACCAATATGATGCAGATAATCTTTATGCCTTAGCTTGTTACGATGAACAAAAACATAAAGCAATAGCGATTTTAATGGATAGTAGTATCCAAAAAGATAAGCGTAATGATTTATTAAAGCAAATTGCTCAAAGTTTGAATTAAAATGATTGAGATATTAGTTAGTAAGTAGTACAATCAAACTATTAAAAGTACTAGGAGTTAAGATTATGTATTTGGAGCAAGATGATAAAATTTTATTTTTAGGTGGTATTAATAATCAAGATCCAGCTAAGGAAGATAATATAGGATTAGGTTATACATTAATTACAGCGGCTGCATTGTCAGCACGTTTTCCAGATTTAAATTTATCATTTATTAATCGTGCACATATAAAAGATGATAGTCAAGAAATGATGGTTTCTTTACAAGATAAATGCTTAATTGAAAAGCCATCTGTTGTGATTATATTTTTAGGTCATCAAGATGCACTGCAAGCTGAAAAGCAGCATGAACAAGCAAGTTTAAAAGAGTATTCACGTTTTAATCGAATTGTTCGACAGTTAATTGAAGAAATTCAAGAGCAAGCTACACGTCGTATCATTTTACTTGAACCATTTTTGTTAGATGCAGGTAATTTAACACGTGCTTTGCGTCCAGATATTAATCAAAAAATTCAAATTATTCGTGCTATTGCGCAAGATTACAGTTGTGATTATATTGCATTAGATGGTTTATTAAATGAATTAGCTATTCGTAATGGAGTTCAAGCATATGTGGAAAATGATGGCTTAACTTATAAATTAGCAACTCATCATATTATTGCAGAAAAAATAATTAATCATTTTGATAATAGATAACAAAAATAGAGATGGAATAATTCCATCTCTATTTTTTATTAAATATCTTGAATGACTAACAAACGCGGTGTAATTAAACCAACGTGTGCGCCTTTTAATTCTAATGCTTGTAAATTTTTCTTGAAATCAATTGTAAGGTCATCGTCTAACAATAAAGCTTGTTTCTTTGTTGTATAAAAATTACCAATATTTGATTCAATTGTTTCAGTAGCCTCTGGATTAGGCTGCTTAGTAATTTTTAAAGATAAAACACCTTCATCAGAACACGCTGAACCAACTGCATCACTAGCTAATTCTAATTTAGTATCAGGCGTCATATATTTTTCTAAGTATTGTTTTGCTTGATCAGTTACATGTATCATATGTATGACCTCCTTTATATACTTTATTTTAGTAAGTCTGCAGTCAAACTACAAGTAAATTGCTTTTAAACAATGGCTACAAAGTAGTAGATAATTAAGATAATGCCTAAAACGATACGATACCAGCCAAATGGTTTAAAGTTATTATTTTGAATGAATTTCAATAAGAATTTAATTGTAATAATTGAAATAATAAATGAGACTACACAGCCTGTTAATAACACTAAACTGTTAGCTAAAGTAAAAGTATTACCTGCCGCAAAGAATTTAACAATTTTTAGTAAACTAGCCCCAAACATTGTGGGAATACCTAAGAAAAATGAAAACTCCGTAGAAATAAAGCGTGAGCAACCAATTAACATTGCACCTAAAATAGTAGCTCCTGAACGTGATGTCCCAGGAATTAAAGCTAAAACTTGGAAAAAGCCAATGAATAACGCTGTTTTATACGTTAAATCTGCAAAAGTGGCTGTTTTTGGTTTACGATTTTGGTTGTAATTTTCTACGACGATAAATAAAATACCGTAAACTATTAACATTGTGGCAACTGTAATAAAGTTATATAAATGTGCATCTAAAAAATCATCTAAAGGTAAACCAATGATGACTGATGGTAAACAAGCAACAATCACCTTAGCCCATAAAGACCAAGTATCTTTTTTTTCAATTGTTGTTTTTTTAGGTGAAAATGGATTTAATTTATGGAAGTATAAAATAACAACTGCTAAAATGGCACCTAGTTGAATTACTACATTAAACATTTCCATAAAGTCATGTGATAAATGCATTTTAATGAATTGGTCAGCTAAAATTAAGTGACCAGTACTACTAATAGGTAACCATTCCGTAATCCCTTCAATAATTCCTAGAATAGTTGCTTTTAATAAATTTAAAATTAACATAATAAACTCCTTTAAGTATTGTCAATATAAGCATACAAATAAATCAAAAAATTGACAATATTGAAATTCATATAATTATAAATAATTATAATAAAAAAGTTAAAGTATTTAAAAATCTAATTATATCATGTAAAATACTAATAGATAACGAAGTAAGGAGGAGCAAACGAATGTTTGGCTTTTTGAATAAAAAATTAGAATTATCAGCTTTAGCAAATGGTAAACTAATTGCTATTGAAGATGTAGCTGATAATGTTTTTTCAAGTAAAACAATGGGAGATGGATTTGCTGTTCAACCAACAAGCGGAGATATTTATGCGCCAGTAACAGGAACAATTACAACAGTTTTTCCAACAAAACATGCTTTTGGGATTAAAACACCACAAGGTTTCGAAGTATTAGTTCATTTAGGAGTAGATACTGTTGAATTAGAAGGCAAACCTTTTGAAGTATTTGTAAGTGTAAATGATCAAGTAAATCCAGCAACAAAAATTGCTTCAATGGACTTAGAAGCTATTAAAGAGGCTGGTAAAGAAACAGATGCTATCGTTGTATTTACAAATGCTGAAAATCCAACTTTAACAATCAATGGTATTGGCGAAGATGTAAAAGCTCAACAAACTATTGGTGAATTAAAAGCAAAAATCAAAAAATAATAGATAAAAAAAGACGAGCATCAGCTCGTCTTTTTTTATGGAGGCGGCGGGAGTCGAACCCGCGTCCAAACATAACTACTCTCTAACTTCTACATTTATAGTTATTCATCAAAAAGTCGTAACTAGAAAAATGGAATAACACATCTATCTAATCACCAAGCCTCTAAAACTCTTTATTCATCTGAGACAAAATGAATACGTATCCCACTTATATATGAAATCTAGCCGTAATACATGGGCGATATTAGTCTAGACTTTCGCGCTGCTTTCTTTAGGCAGCGATTGCGAAATTATTGTTTGTTTCTTTTGCAGTTATATTTAACTTTACCTTTTAACGTAGATGCGCTACGAAATGCTATTAAAGCCTCACCATATTTGTCGAATCCGTAACGCCCCCGTAAACATGATTATTATAACTTATTTACGGATAATAGTAAAGAATTAACCTAGTAGTTTGAAATGTTCTAATCCGTTAACAATACCATGGTCATCATTATTAGTAGTAATGTAAATAGCTTGTTCTTTTAAAGCTTCGACAGCATTTCCCATAGCAATTGGATAGTCCACTGCTGCAAACATTGCAAAGTCATTTGTTCCGTCACCAAAAGCATATGTTGGGACTTGATTTAAATTTAAATATTGCATTAAAAATTGTAATCCTGTACCTTTTGATTGGCCACGTGTAATAACATCCATTGCTTTAGCTCCGTTACGATAAAATTCTAACATTGGAAATTCATTGCGATAAGCATCATCTAAATAGTCAGCTTCTCGGATAACAAGCATCATTTGAATATCTTTACCTTTGTAGTATTCAGCATCAATTGGAGGAATTGGTGCATGGATTAGACCATAGCATTCGTGAACAATTTTTTTGTCAGATGAAACACGAATCGCATCGGGACTATAGAATGATAGTTCATCACCGTTTTGTTTGGCAAATTCAACTAATTGTTCTACAACATCTTTGTTAATTGGGTGATTGTAAATAACTTCACCATTCAGCACAATATGTTGGCCATTTAATGAAATAATAGTGTCGATTCCTGTTTTATTGGCAATTTCTGTGATTTCTACTAATGAACGACCTGTACAAATAACAGGTAAAACATTATTTTCTTTTAATTTTTGAATTGTTTCGATAATTTCTGCGTCAACTTCTGATTGTTTATTAAGTAAAGTACCGTCAAGATCAAAAAAAACAACGGCTTTTGGCTCTTTAACGTCCATATCGGGCTCCTTCTATATACTTTCTTTTTCATTTTAATATAAATTAATTAAGAAGTCGAATGCAAACATATATTTAAATTGTAATTTTTTTTAATTTGAATACAATATATATAGATAAAAGGAGTGGAAGAAAATGTCAATATTACAAACTTGGTTAAGTCATCATAAAAACATAATCAAAAATTATCAGTATTATGATTGTTCTGCAGTCGTCGTTTTAGCTCAAATCTTGGATTTATATCGGTTGTATAATCACCGAAAATTGATTACAAATGAAATTAGTTTAACTAATACTAACGAATATCAAAATATTGTTGCGACTGTTGATTTTGATTTTAGTATAGCTCAAGAACATCAGTTGCAAATTACTACTGATGTTCAAACTATTACAGAATTAGAAAATAGTTATTTATATAAAATTAAGCTGCAATATGTGGTAACTTCAGATGAGGAATTGCATAAATTACAAGAACAAGTTCGTACAAAACTAAATTTACAAAATGAATTAACTGCCTTTTATAGTTTAGTTTCCGAATAAAAGAAAAACTTTCCGTTGAAACTAAGGTTTGCGTGATACAAATTTTAAGTAGATTGTGCTAAAATAAATATAAGCTTTTTTAGGTCGAAATAATTTAAAAGATGAGATATTTAGTATTTCAGAATTTAGTAATGATTGTTTAAATTTATAGTTAAATTTAGATAATAGTTAATTCATTCTTGAAATAAGCCAACTAAATAAGCAAATTCAAACTAAAGGGAAGGTTTAGAGATTATATGAGTAATATTCGTGTCATTCCCTTTGGCGGCGTGAGAGAATATGGAAAAAATTTATACGCTGTTGAAGTGAATGAAGAAATTTATATTTTAGATTGTGGGATGAAAATTCCAGAAGATGAAATGTTAGGTGTCGATGGAGTAATTCCTGATTTTAACTATTTAATTGAAAATAAAAATCGGATTGCTGGGATTTTTTTAACACACGGCCATATTGATGCCATTGGCGCATTGCCATATTTATTGCAAGATATTAATGTACCAGTCTTTGGTTCAGAGCTCACGATTGCATTAGCTAAAATGAATATTCAAAATATTCCAATTGCTAAAAAGTTCAAAGATTTTCATGTTGTCAATGAAAATACCGAAATTGATTTTGCACAGGCAACAGTTTCATTTTTCAAAACAACACATTCAATTCCAGAATCATTAGGTATTGTTGTGAAGACGGATGAAGGTAATATTGTCTATACTGGTGATTTTAAATTTGATCAGAGTGCTAAAGCCGAATATCAAACAGACTTTACGCGTTTAGCTAAAATTGGTGAAGAAGGCGTTTTATTATTATTAAGTGATGCAACAAAAGCAGACAGCTTAGACCGTGTAGCGTCAGAATATCAAATTCAAGAATCAATTGAAGAGACTTTCCGCTATTGGGATGGTCGTATTATTGCTGGGTGTATTTCAGCTAATATTCAACGTATGCAGCAAATTTTAAATGCAGCTTATAAATCAAATCGGAAAGTTGTTATTTTAGACCATCAAGCAAATAAAATTATTCAGACAGCTATTAAGTTGAAAAAATTCCGTTTACCAAGCAAAGATATTTTGTTATCTTTGAAAAAAATTAATGATTATCCAGCAGATAAGTTAGTTATCTTAGTTGCAGGTAAAATGGGGAATCCAATTCGTATTATTCAACGTATGGCGCGTGGTAAACATCGTCAAGTTAATATTCAAGAAGGCGATTTAGTTTATTTAGCAACTAGTCCATCTTTATCAATGGAATTGTTTGTAGCAAAAACAGAAAATATGATTTATCGTGCAGGCGGAACAGTTAAAACTGTTTCAGATGATTTTAATGCTTCAGGCCATGCTGATCCAGAACAAATTCGCCTATTAATCAACTTGTTAAAACCAAAATATTTACTACCAATTCAAGGTGAATATCGTCAATTAAAAGCACAAGCAGTTTTAGCTTCGGAACTTGGAATACCTTTAAAAAATTCATTTATCACTAAAAATGGTGAAATTATCGAATATCAAAACAAACAAATGCATCGTGCTGGATTAATGCCAGTTAGTGATGTTTTAATTGATGGTTTTGGTGTTGGTGATGTAGGTAATATTGTTTTACGCGATCGTAAAGTTTTATCAGAAGATGGAATTTTTGTAGTTGTTGTCACTATTGATCGTAAACGTAAAAAAATGATTAGTAGACCACAAATTTCATCACGCGGTTTTGTTTATGTAAAAACAAGTAAAACATTATTACGTGATGCCAATAGTTTAGTAACCAATATTGTAACAAAACATATTGAAGATGATGATTTTGAATGGGCAAAATTAAAATCAGATTTACGTGACCAATTAAGTCGTTATTTATTTGAACAAACAAAACGACGTCCTGTTGTTTTACCTGTCATCATGGAAGTTAATCAAAATAATCGACATAGTAAAGGTAAAAAGAAAAAGAACCGAGGAGCATAAGCACTCGGTTTTTTTATCGTTTCTTGGGGTGGATAAATATGACAAAACATGATCAAATTATTAAATATATTGAAACATTAACTGTGGGAGAAAAAATTTCAGTTAGGCAAATCGCTAAAAATCTCCATGTTAGTGAAGGAACAGCTTATCGAGCGATTAAGGATGCTGAAAATCGTGGTTTAGTTTCGACCATTCAACGTGTTGGTACCATTAGAATTGCGAATCCTGTAGAAAAAACTATTGAAAAATTAACTTTTGAAGATGTTTTAAATATTGTAGATGGTAGTTATTTAGGTGGTAGTTTAGGTAGTAATCAACATTTAGACAAATTTGTTATTGGGGCAATGGAAGAAGAAGCTATCTTACGTTATATTGATCAAGGTTCATTAATGATTGTGGGAAATCGTTTAGCTGTTCAAAAACAAGCTTTAGAGCATGGCGCAGCAGTTTTAATTACAGGTGGCTTTGATACAAGTGAGGAAATTAAACAATTAGCTAATGCAAAATCGTTACCTGTCATTAGTACGACATATGATTCCTTTACTGTGGCGACCATGATTAATCGCGCTCTTAGTAACCAAATGATAAAAAAAGAAATCGTTATGGTCGAAGATGTTATGACCCCACTTGCTGAAGTTCATGTTTTGCATAGTGATGATAAAATTGCTGATTATAAAGAATTAGAAAAACAAACAGGTCACTCGCGCATTCCTATTATTAATAGTCATCATCAATTAGTGGGAATGGTAACAGCAAAAGATATTTTAGGTAAATCTGATAATCAAATGTTATCCCAAGTTATGAATCGTCAAATTAAAGCAGCAAAAGGTCAAATGAGTGTTGCTGCAGTAGCTCATTTAATGATTTGGGAAGGATATGATACAGTTGTTGTTGTCAGAGATGACAATACTTTAATGGGGATTGTATCAAGACAAGATATTATGAAGGCGATGCAAACAGCTCAACGTCAATTGAAAAGTTTAAACACTTTTTCTGATCAAATTGATTCAGAAATTAGTAATAAACAAAATAGTGATTTAGAATATCGAATGTTAGTCAATCCAACAATGATTAATAGCGATGGTGTGATGTCGTATGGGATTGTGGCCGAAATGGTGACAGATGTTGCTAAAAAAATGATTAAAGCAGTAAAAGCCGTTAACATTTTAATCGAACAATTGAATTTACATTATTTAAAGGTAATTCAAATTGATAATTTGCTTGATTTAAAGGTTAAATTGCTCGATGATGGTAAATATAATGCTACCATTGATATTGAAGTTTATGTCGATAAACAAATTGTTGTTAAAGCCACAGTTGTTGGTCGAATTATTTAGGAGGAATTAATATGTTTGAGGAGATTTATCAAAAAATTAGCCAAGCTGCCAGAATTATTATTCATCGCCATCAAAATCCCGATCCTGATGCGCTTGGTTCACAATATGGCTTACAAGCACTAATTAATCAAGTTTTTCCAAATAAAACAGTAAAATGTGCAGGTAGTATTCCTGAGACATTGCATTTTTTGGCCCAGCCAGAGCCGATTTTTGAATGTGATTATGAAGATGCGCTTGTTTTAATTTTAGATACGGCAAATCAAGAACGAATTGATGGCAATTTAGAATGGATGAAAAAAGGAAATTTATGGATTAAAATTGATCATCATCCTAATAATGATCATTATGCTAATTTAGAATATGTAGATGAGAAGGCTAGTAGTACGGCTGAAATTATTTTTGATTTTTATCAAGCTATGCAGGCAAAAATGACAATGAATGCTAAAGCAGCACGTTATTTATATGCTGGTTTGATAGGTGATACGGGGCGTTTTTTACATCCTAATACAACAGCGCGAACATTTGAAGTTGCTAGTGAATTACGGAAATATCCATTTGATTATGTACAATTAAATTTAGACTTTATTGAACGGAGTAAAGAACAAACATATTTAGCTGGTTATGTTCAATCGAATTTTATCTTAAATGATAAAGGTGTAGCATATATTATTTTGTCAAATGAAACGTTAGCTAAATTTAACGTTAGCCATGAAGAAGCAGCCTTAAGCGTAGGTTTATTGGCTAATATTAAAGGGGTTAAGTCATGGGCACTTTTTATGGAGAAAAAAGATCAGCCAGGTATTTATCGTTGTCGCTTACGTTCGAAAAAAATTCCTATTGAACCAATTGCTGCCAAACACGATGGTGGTGGTCATCCATTAGCGAGTGGCGCAAATGCTTATAGTACCGAAGAAATTCAAAATATAGTTCAAGAGTTAACAGAAAATATCATTGAAAATGAAAATAAATAATGTTAACATATGACTATGCGATGAGTTGACATCTCATATGTTTTTCATATGAAGAATGATAGTATACAGTATCAGCTGATACATCCTCGGATTAGGAGTATACTGATAAATAATTATGTGGAAAGTTATTTATCGACAATTTTTAATTGTTATCACGTCAAAAAAGCATCCTAGAAATTATTCTAGGATGCTTTTTTTTATTTGACACCATGCATATTATTTTTGATAATAGGAGTTACTAAAAAGACTATTAGACTCAAAATAATAGCTAAGACGCCTAAAAAACCAAAATAAGTTGATTTTGATAATACTTCATATAGACGAACAAGTTGTGCGTTGATACCTTGCGCAGCAGCTGAAGCTAAGAACCATAATGACATCATTTGTGATTCAAAAGCTTTTGGAGCTAATTTAACAGTGACACTTGATCCGACAGGAGATAAGCATAGCTCACCGATAACACATAAAATAAATGAACCAATTAGCCATAAAGGGTTAACTAATGTATTATCTGACATACCTAAAGTTGGGAAAATCATTAAAATAAATGACATACCGGCAAATAATAAACCAATGGCAAATTTAATTGGTGTAGATGGCGCATGTTTTCCAAGTTTAGACCAAATCATTGAAATAACCGGTGCTAGCAAAACAATGAATAAAGGGTTAATTGATTGGAAAAAAGCAGCTGGAATTGTGTAATCAATATGAAACAGACTGCCTAAATTACGTTGAACATTATGATCGGCAAATTCACCTAAAATTGATGAACCTTGTTCTTGAATTGACCAAAACATAACTGCCGATAAAAATAAAGGAATATATGCTTTTAAGCGATCTTTTTCAATTTTATTTGTTTCACGACTTTTGAACATTAAGATAAAGTAGTAGGCTGGAATGACAATCCCTAAAAAGGTAATCGCATATGAAAAATTATCAAATGTCAAAGTACCAGTAAAGTAAGCAACTATGACAATTGCAATAATCGTACTGCATCCAATAATAACTGTGCGAATGAAACGTTTCCGCTCAGCAATTGATAATGGGTTAGTTGCAGCCATTCCCACTGCGCCAAGATTTTTCTTGCTGTATAAAATATAACCTAATAGAGCAAAGGCCATTCCGATAGCGGCAGCAGCAAAACCAGTGTGGAAACCATAAGATGATTGTAATTCACCTACTACAAGTGGTGCAAATAAGGCTCCCATGTTAACAGACATATAGAAAATAGTAAATCCGCTGTCCATTCGAGGATCGTCTTCGGGATAAATACCCCCAACCACATTTGAAATATTAGGTTTCATTAAACCAGTCCCTAAAATAATAAAGGCCATTGAGAATAAGAAACCAATTACACCACCATTTGGAAATGCTAGGACAATGTGCCCTGTCATAATTAAAACGGCACCATATAATAACGCTTTACGCGAACCAATGAGACGGTCAGCTAGCCAACCACCAATGATACCTGACATCATAATTAATGAGCCGTATAGTGACATGATTGATTGCGACATAGCTTTGTCAAAGCCTAAACCACCATTTGTGACGCTTGTATACATAAAGTATAGTAAAATAGCGCGCATGCCGTAATAACTAAATCGTTCCCAAAATTCAATGAAGAATAAATTGCCAAGACCTTTTGGATGACCAAAAAAGCCTGTCTGGGGAATGCTACTTGTTAATCCTTCTTTTGATTGTTGCATAAAGTTCAACCCTTCTGTTTAATAATAAAATTATTATATACTGAATTGTCAGAAAATTTCAACAAATAAGAATAATTTATATTTTTATTTAATTAAATTAATAGTGATTATAATGAAGTTATGGTTAATTAATGCTTAAAAAATAAGTAAATATGATAAAATAAAATGTGAAGGAGAGATGATGATGAAGAAAAAAGATAAAAAAATTTCATTTCCAACGGCATATACAATTTTATTAATTGTAATGCTTTTTGTACTTGTGATGACATATTTTGTGCCATCAGGCAAATATGCCACAATTACATATAAAGATCAACATTTCGTTGTTGAACAACCATCTGGTAAAAAAACGACTGAGGCTGCCAACCAAGCAACTCTTGATAAATATCACGTTAATATTAAATTAGCAAAATTTAAAGATGGTTCGGTCAGTAAACCAGTAGCAATTCCAAATACTTATCAAAAATTAAAAAAAGAAAATCATGGAATTAAAGGTTTTTTTGAAAACTTTTTAAATGCACCAATTGCAGGTATGCGCGATGCGATTGATATTATTATTTTCGTTCTAATTATCGGTGGAATTGTTCGAGTAATTAATTCAATGGGTGTTTTTGCAGCTGGTATGAATTCGTTATCTCGCATTTTACAAGGTCGCGAGACATGGTTAATCATTATTATTACCTCTTTAATTGCACTTGGTGGGACAACGTTTGGCTTAGCTGAAGAAACTATTGCTTTTTATCCTATTTTAGTACCTGTCTTTATGGCGGCAGGTTATGATGCACTCGTAGCGATTGCAGCGATTTATCTAGGTAGTTCGATAGGGAGCATGGCGTCGACCGTAAATCCTTTTTCGGTTATTATTGCTTCAAATACGGCTGGAGTTAACTTTACAAGTGGTATGACTTTACGTCTATGTTTGTTAATCGTTGGTACAGCTTTATGTATTTGGTATACTGTCCGTTATGCTAAAAAAATTAAAGCAAATCCAGAAGCTTCACTTATTTATGATCAAAAAGCAGAATTAGAAGCACAGTTTTTAGTATCAGATAATAAGGAAGATATTCCTAAATTTGATTTTCATAAAAAATTAACGCTTATTTTGTTTGCTAGTATGTTTATTGTCATGATTTGGGGCGTTAAGAATCAAGGCTGGATGTTTGATCAAATGTCGATGCTTTTCCTAGGCTTTGCATTAGTGCTAGCCTTTATTAGCGGGTTAGGTGAAAAAAATTATGTTAATGAGTTTGTTTTAGGAGCATGTGATTTACTTGGAACAGCGTTAACGATTGGTTTAGCTCGTGGTGTAACTATTATTATGCAAAACGGAGAAATTAACGATACATTATTATATAGTTTAAGCAAACTTGTAACGCATATGAATGGTATTATTTTTTCAATTGTCATGCTTTTTGTGTTTATGATTTTAGGCTTTTTCATTCCATCATCATCAGGTTTAGCTGTCGTATCAATGCCTGTCATGGCACCTTTAGCTGATGCTGTCGGTGTTCCTCGTGAAGTAATCATTGATACATATAACTGGGGACAAGGTTTAATTGCTTTTATTGCCCCAACAGGATTAATTATGGCATCTTTAGCAATGGTGAGTGTAGGATTTAATAAATGGATTAAATTTGTGATGCCTTTAGTCTTAATTCTTGTGGGTGTAACCATTGTCTTCCTAGGTATTGCAACATATATGTAATGGCGATATTTATTTACCTCAAATTTCAGAAAAACATTGAAATTTGAGGTCTTTTTATGGTTTGATAAGAGAGTATAAGGAGTGATGAAATGGAAAGTTGGTTATTTTTATTAACAATTTTAGTGATTGCGCTGATAGCTAAAAATAATAGTTTAGTTTTAGCTACGTTATGTGTAATGTTATTAAAACTATTTGGGCCATATACTAATAAATTAATGACGTTGATTAATCAAAAAGGTATTAACTGGGGAATTTTGATTATCACAATTGCGATTTTAATTCCTATTGCTACAGGGAAAATTACCTTTTATGATTTATTAGCTGCATTTAAATCACCGATTGGTTGGATTGCGATTATTTGTGGGATTGCAGTAGCTATTTTTTCAGCTAAAGGTGTAGCATTAATTGATGCAAGTCCACAAATTACAGTAGCTTTAGTCATTGGGACAATTATTGGAGTTGTGGTCTTTAGAGGATTAGCAGCAGGTCCTATTATTGCTTCAGGCATGACTTATTTATTATTTCAATTATTTCAAACTTTATTTCATCGTTAAAGAAAAGATATTTTACATCCGTTTAGAAAAAGATATAATATAATTATATAAATAAGTTAATGAATAGGATTTTAAGAACATATGGGAGAAAAAAGAAAGACGCGAATTAGTTTAGATAATCGAATCGACTATCGCTTGATTTTACCGGTGTTTATATTGATGATTATTGGATTATTGTCACTATATGTTGCGTTATCAAATGATGGTCAAACAACAGATGTGGCTAATTCTTTAGTTTTCCAAGGTATTTGGTACGGTGTAGGAATCTTAGCTATTTTAGTTATTATTCAATTTAATTCCGAAGCGTTATGGAAAATTACACCGTATTTATACGGGATTGGTCTATTTTTAATGTTATTATTATTGAAGTTTTATGATAGGATGCTAGCGGCAAAAACAGGATCACGAAATTGGTTTCGGTTTGGTGGATTTACGTTTCAACCCTCAGAAATTATGAAAATTGCTTTTATTTTGATGCTAGCATATATTATTACAGCTCATAATAATAAGTATATTGAACATACTTTAAAAAATGATAGTTTATTGATGTTGAAAATGGCTATCTGTTTTGCACCAATCGCTATTTTATTGAAATTCCAACAAGATTTTGGAACTATGTTAGTTTTCGTAGCGATTTTAGGGGGATCATTTTTAGTTTCTGGTATTTCTTGGAAAATAGAATTACCAATTATTTTACTATTTTTCATTATCGCTATTGCTTGTTTATATTTAGTTATGACGGAGAATGGACGCCATATTTTAGAACATTTTGGTTTCCAAAGTTACCAATTTAAACGTATTGATGCTTGGCTTCATCCGTTTAATGACTCAAGTAATAGTACTTATCAACAAGCACAAGGATTATTAGCTGTTGGTAGTGGTGGTTTATTTGGGAAAGGCTTCAACAATGTAGAAGTTTATGTACCTGTCCGTGAATCGGATATGATTTTTACAGCCATTACAGAAAACTTTGGTTTTATCGGTGGGGTTGTAGTTATTTTAATGTATTTCATTTTAATTTATCGTATGATTAATATCTGTTATGAAACAAAAAATCCATTTTATGCTTATATTGCAACTGGTATTATTATGATGTTAGTATTCCATATATTCGAAAATATTGGTTCGAATATTGGATTATTACCGTTAACAGGTATTCCGTTACCGTTTATCAGCCAAGGTGGTTCAGCTATTTTAAGTAATATGATTGGTTTAGGATTAATGTTATCAATGACATTCCAAAAACAAAATAACCGCACAGCACGAGGTATTAGAAGTTAAAAAAGTCGTAAAAATTTTTTACGGCTTTTTTTTTATAATTTTTAAATAAACAATATTGTTCACAAATTAATAAAATCTGTAATATTTTCGTAATCTTCATTAAAAAATACCCATTATTATTGCCTAATAAAAAATTATAAAATACAATGTTTATTGTAGGTCTAATCTAATAAGTTTATTTATGCAATTATACGTCACCAAGATTATAAGGGGGATTAATATGAAGAAACGTCGATTGACCACAACTGCTGTCCTAGCTACTTTATTATCTAGCTCAGTAGCACCAACTGTAACTCAAGCGGCTAAAGTGAGCGGAGAGCAACAAGAAATTGATCAATCAAGTGATGAACAGACTACTACAGAAAAAACATCACAAATTACAACAGAGACATCATCTGCAAATAAAGATGAGATGAATGAAGAAGTTATCAAAACTACTTCAAACGAAAAAACTAATAATGATTCAGAGACAGGAAACTCATCTTCTGAGCAACAAGAATCACAAACAACAACTTCAGAAAATCAAACAACTAATCAAGAAAATCCAAGTGCAGAAGTAACAGCTGATAATCATCAAAATACTGCTACATTAGATGAAAAAGCAACACCTGAAACAGCAGAATATACTTCAGACACAAAAGAAGCTACTACTACAACAACATCAACAAATATTTCTGAAGCAAGTGAACAACCCAAAGTTCAAGATTCGACTCCTGCGCAGACTGAATCAACACAAGAACCAAAATTAGAAGTTAGTAAACCAGTTCAAGAGAATAACCAAACACAAACTTCTAATAATCAATCAACTCCTGGTAATCAAGTATCAAAGCAACCAGAACAGCAAAGTGCTCCACACCAAAATAATGGAACACAAAGTAGTGGTCAGACAACATCAAGTCAACCACAAAAATCACAGCAATCTGTACAACGTCCGACAACAAATCAAAGTACGGTACGTTCAAATACAAGTGGAAAATCTAATCAACCATTCCAAAAAGCCCCTGCACCAGTTGTGACGACAGATGCGTCAACTTTATTAGATGGTACACCTATTAAAGTTAGTCCTACAATGACAGGTGAGGAATTTGTTAAAGCTGTAGGTGAATATGCAGCCGAAGTGGCGGCTAATAATGACTTATATGCCTCAGTTATGATTGCTCAAGCATGTTTAGAAACGGGATTTGGTTCAAGTTCATTATCCCAAGATCCTTACTACAATTTCTTTGGTATTAAAGGTTCTTATAAAGGTGAGAGTGTGACAATGGCGACTCAAGAAGACGGAGCTTCAGGTATGTATACTATTAATGACAGCTTCCGTAAATATCCATCACCAAAAGAATCATTTGAAGACTATGCCGAATTAATGCATAACGATATGTACAAAGGTGCTTGGAAGTCAAATACTAAAACATATCAAGATGCGACTGCTTATTTAACAGGTCGTTACGCGACAGACCATCAATACGCAGAAAAATTAAATGCAATTATTGAAGCTTATGATTTAACTAAATATGATAATTATGATGGTTCTGCTTCACGTCAATTAGAAAAAATTAAAAAAGAAGAAGATATCTTCTATAGCATTAAATTAGGCGATACTTTATCAAAAATTGCCGAAGAATATAATACTTCAGTTGAAGAATTACAAAAACAAAACGAAGATAAAATTAAAGACATTAATTTAATTTACTCAGGGCAAGAGTTAAAAGTAGGTACAAAAGTTACTTATGAATATCAATATAATAGTGATATGAGTTTTTCAGATGATAATAACATTAATGCTAGCCAAGGTGATTTTACATTACCGCTAAAAGCTGGTTCATATACAGTAACTAGCCCATTTGGTAATCGTGATGGCGCATCTCACAATGGAATTGATTTGGCAACGCCAATAAATTCAAGTGTTTATGCTGCTAAAGATGGTAAGGTAGCTGCAATTGGTTATGATCCATCAGCTGGTAATTATGTTATTTTAGATCATGGAAATCACACTTATACAAATTACTTCCACTTATCAAGTCAAACTGTTAAAGTAGGAGACGTAGTTAAAGCTGGTCAATTGATTGCTAAAAGTGGTAATACGGGAAATTCAACTGGTCCACATTTACACTTTGGTATTAGTAATCAATTATGGAGTGGCTATAGCAATCCAGTAAAATATTTACATTTTTAAAAAATTAAACACCTAGCTGTAGTAAGCTAGGTGTTATTTTTTATGTTAATCATCGTAATCAATGCTAATTTTGTCTCCTGTTTCAGCATTAATTGAAACTTCAATTTCTTGATGTTTTTCTTCAAATTTTACTTCATATGTTAATGTTCCTTTTTTGTTAACTTTTAAAGATAATTCTTCAGGATTGCTTTTAACATTAGCATATGTTTGAGCTTTTTCAATAGCTTTATCAATTGGTAATTTAATTTTATCAAAGTTGATAGCTTGTTCATTCATATCTGGTTGATCTTGTTTGTGACGCACTTTAGCTAAATTATTAGCTTTTAAAGTTACGTCCATCGCGTCTTTATCTTTAAAACCTTCAATTTCATAAACTGCAGTACGATTTTTATCAACACGCTCTGTCTCTAAATTGATTTCACTAATTTGATAATCTGGCGCTTCTTTATTATATTTTTCTTGAATTTGTTTGAAATCAGTATTTATTTTTTTATAATCAATTAATGATGGTTTGGAAATTGTTTTATTTTGGCAACCTGTTAGTATCATTAAACTTGTAGTAGTAACTAATAACGTTGTCTTTTTAAACATTCATTTCTTCCTTTCTTTAGTAACTAAAATTATTATAACATTAATAATTAGTATATTGATTGAAAGCGTTATAATTTTTAAAGAAGTTTAAAATTTTTTTGCAAAAATGTATTGTCGAGTTGTTGAATTAAATTTTGAGAGCTCCAAGTTTGTTTCTTGATTAAGTTGATTTTTTCTGTGCGAGATAATTTTTTAATTGCTATTTCTCGTTTTAAAGCGTCTGATTTTGTTGATAATTGTTCAACGTAACAAATTTTTAAAGGATGACGTTTTTTGACTTTTGTATATTTAGCACCTTTATATTGGCTATGTGCAGAAAAGCGTTTAGCTAAGTCGTTCGTATAGCCCGTGTATAATGTGCTATCAGAGCAATATAAAATGTATACATAATTTTTAGGCATGATAAATTTGTAAAAGCTCCTTGGTGTATTGATTGTTTTCATTATAAATATAAAGTGGTTCTAAAAATTTTAGACCTTCTGGCTGACCATTTTTTATAGCATCAATCAAAATTAAATTAGCATCTTTGCCAGGCTTAGGATAAATAAATTGAATTTTTTTGGGTATTAAATTGTATGTTTGTAAAGTTGTCATGATTTCTAAAAAACGTTCAGGGCGATGTACTAAATTAAAATGACCTTTTGTTTTCAGTAATTGATTACTAATTTGGCAAATTTCTGCTAAATTGGTCGTAATTTCGTGGCGTGCAAGTGCTAAATGTTCATTTGGATTTTGTTTATTTGTTTGTTTATTTGTAAAATATGGTGGATTACAAGTAATGGCATCGACCGAATCATGTGGGATGACAGATAAGGCTTGTTTTAAATCTAATTGATGTGTTATTACTTGTTTTTCTAGTTTATTCAAAATGACGCTGCGTTGAGCCATATCAGCTAGTTTTTCTTGTAGCTCGATTAAATGTATTTGAGCTTTTGTACGAGTTGTTAAAATTAAACCTACGGCACCATTTCCGGCACATAAATCAACAATACATCCTTTTTGAGGTATTTTAGCAAATTTGGATAATAAAATCGCATCTGTAGAAAAAGAGAAAACATTGTCACTTTGGATGATTTTTGTACCTGTAAAATTTAAATCATCAATACGTTCGTCTTGATTTAGCATAATAAAACTCCATTCTATTCGAAGTTAGTTTACAGTAAATTTTTACTAGATTCAACTGACTTTTTAAACCAATTATGATATGATAACGGTAAATCTTGCGAAATGGGAGGACTATAATGTTTTATAAAATTGTTTTTAATTTTATTAAATGTTTAGTGTACTTGTTGAATGGAAAACCGAAGTTTGAATATACAGAGCGTTTTCCAAAAGGTAATTATATTTTGGCTGCTCCGCATAAAACTTGGTGGGATCCTTTATTTTTAGCGCTTGCAGGGATGCCAAAGCAATATGAATTTATGGCTAAAAAAGAAATTTTTAAAAATAAATTTTTTGCTTGGATTTTGACTAAAGTTAATGTGTTTCCCGTAGATAGAGAAAATCCAGGTCCTAGTGCTGTTAAGAAACCAATTAATGATTTGAAAAAGACCGATTTAAGTTTAATTATGTTTCCAAGTGGTACTCGTTATTCTGATGATTTAAAGGGTGGTATCGTTTTAATTGCGAAAATGGCTAAAGTACCTATTGTACCAGCTGTTTATCAAGGTCCAACTAAATTTAGTGATTTATTAAAGCGCCAAAAAGTAACAATTAAAATTGGGCATCCAATTCATATTGATAATATAACTAAAGTTTCACCAGAAAATATCCAAATGGTTGAACAAAAAATTAATCAACAATTTAATGATTTAATGAATTAAAATAACAAAAAGCACTTCAATATTGAAGTGCTTTTTGTTTATTCATTTTTATTTTCGCTATCGTCATAAGGTGCTTCTGGATGTAACTCATGATATGTTAGTGATTTATACAAATCAACAGTTGATTGATCATTATTATGGTGGAAGACACTTGTTGAGCCAGCACCTTTATCTTTATCAATTTTTTTCAATTTAGGTAAAGCATTTTGATAATTATAATCTTTAGGGTTGACTTTCTTCAATCCGTTTTCGTTGTAGAAGCGTAATAAATCACCATTGTTAATTTCATCAGAAATACCTAATTCTGTGTCTACGTATTTTTTATCATTATTAATAGTTGCTTTAACTTCCTCACTAGGATTTTCTAGTTTTTCACCGTTACTATTTTGGTAAATAGCGTCATCAATATACGTATATTCAGGTGTGACAAAATTACCATTACGGAATGCAACTACTTGTTTGAAATCAGGTGAGAAAATATCTTGACCTAATTGAATATCTTTTGAATTATCAATACCAAGTAAGTGTAGTAAAGTAGGTAAGTTATCAATTTGACCCGCATATGTATGATTGATGAATCCCTTGTTCATACCTGGGATATGAATCATATATGGAACACGTTGCATTTGAGCGTCATCCCAATCAGTCCAAGTATCTTCTGATTTACCAAGTAATGGAGATAGCGCTTTTTTCGCACGTGAATTTGAAATACCATAATGGTCACCATATAAAATAATAATAGAATTATTGTATAGCCCAGAAGCTTTTAAGTAGTCAAATAATTGTTTAACAGCTTGATCCATATAGTTTGCTGTATTGAAATAACCATCTACCGTTTCATCTCCAGTGTGAGCTACTGGGAAACCTGATTCTTCACCTTTCATTGGAGTAAAAGGATAATGATTTGAAACTAACATAAATTTAACATAAAACGGTTGTTGTAAATATTGGAAATATTGAATTGAATCATTCAACATGAATTTATCATTTAAACCATATTGGAATGAATTATCTTCCGTTTGTTTGCGGAAATAACTACTATCAAAGAAGTAATCATAACCGAAATGTTTATACGCGCTGTTACGGTTCCAAAATGTGCCGACATTACCGTGGAATACAGCAGAAGTATATCCAGCACGTTGTTTTAAAATATCTGGAGCTGCTTGGAAAGTATTTTTATTACCAAGTTGTGACATAATTGCTCCGCGACTTAAACCGTATAATGAATTATCTAAAATTGTTTCAGCATCACTTGTTTTTCCTGAACCAACTTGGTGGAAGAAATTATCAAAGCTAAAAGTTTCTTTACTATGGAATAATGAATTTAAAAATGGTGTTACTTCATATTCTTTTCCATCTTCAGCTTTATATTTATAATCAATGACAAATTGTTGTAAACTTTCTAAATGTACAAAAATAACATTGCGACCTTTAGCTAAACCGTAATATTCAGGGTTTGGTTTAGCGTAATTACTTTGTACAAAGTTTTTAACATTAGATAAATCTTCTTCACTGGCTTTAGCACGTAATTGATCTACTTTATATGTTTGAACACCATCGTAAGCGGTGAATGCATTAATACCTAAATATTTAACCATATAATCATGTGAAAAAGTACGTGTTAACAATTGTGGTCGATCAGCTTCAGCTAGAGCTAAGTTAATACCAAAAATTAAAATTGATAATGATGTCATCGCAAAAGCCATTTTTTTCTTAAATGGATGTTTATCGATTTTGATTTTTTTAGTAATTAGTAAAATTAAAATTAAAAGATAACCTAACCAATAAACAACATCAGATGGATGGATTAATTTGAAAATATCAGATTCTAATCCACTTGCTACATCGCCGACTCCTAAAATAGAGTTGACTGTAATAAAGTCGGAAAATTCGCGATAGTAAACAACGTTTGAAAACAGTAAAGTGTTCATTAATAAAGCAATAATGAACATGACATTATAAGCAATTTTACTATTTTTGATATATAAACCAAAGCTTAATAGTAAAAGTGAAGTGGCAATCGGATTAATACATAGGATAAAAATTTGATAAGCACTTTCCAGTTTTAAGTTAAATGTAGTAAAATAGGCAAAAAGGTTTGTTAGCCATGATAAAATAACTAATAAGAAAAAGAAACCAATTCTTGAATTAAGAGCACTATTTAGTTTACGCCATAATTTCATTCGCGATGAATTTTGTGTATCCAAATAATATTCCTCACTTTCTAAAGCAGTGTTTATCTTAATATAATTTCAATAATCTATGCATTTTCAATTTTAGATTTATTTATATTAAAAGTCAATTTACGCTATCAAAATATAAGAAAATTTAAAGAATTAAAACAAATGGAGTTAATGATGGAAAAAATCATAATTAAACAAAAATATAGTAAATTATTTCGTAAAGGTCCTAATATTATTTTAGCTGACTATTTAAAAAATTTAGATAAGCAAGAACAAAAGCAGTTTGTTCAATTTATAGATGAACATAATCAGTTTTTAGGAACAGGTTATTTAGGAGCAGAAAATAAAGGAATTGGTTGGTTGCTAACTACTAACAAACAACCTATTAATACGAATTTTTTTATCAATGCTTTACAAAAAGCTAAAGAAGAACGAACGGAATTTTTTGCTAATCAAGAGATGACGAATGCTTTTCGGATTGTTAATGGTATTGCTGATCAATTAGGTGGCATCACCATTGATTATTATGATAATTATTTAGTCATTTCATTATATAATCAAACAATTGAGCAAAAATTACAGGCAATAGTGAGTGCTATTTATGAAGTTTATCCAAATGTTAAAGGAATTTATGTTAAATATCGCTATAAAAATGCTAAACAAGATTCGCGTTTTATTTGGGGTGAATTAGCACCAGAACCATTGATAGTCAAAGAAAATTATGTTCAATATGCTACCTATTTGAATGAAGGATTAATGACGGGGATTTTTTTAGATCAGCATAATGCGCGCAAAAAATTAGTTGAAGGGGCAGCGTGTGGGCAAAAAGTTTTAAATTTATTCAGTTATACAGGTGCTTTTTCGGTAGCCGCGGCTATGGGTGGAGCTTTAGAAACTACTAGTGTAGATTTAGCTAAGCGGAGTTTGCCTAAGACGCGTGAAATGTTTGAAGTTAATGGTTTGGACTTAGCCGCTCATAAAATTGTTGTGATGGATACTTTTGATTTTTGTAAGTGGGCTCAAAAAAAAGAGTTGCAATATGAAATGATTATTTTAGATCCACCAAGTTTTGCGCGTAATGGTAAAAAAACATGGTCAGTTGCTAAAGACTATACTCGTTTAGTAGCTGCAGTTTTACCATTATTATCACCAAATGGAGTGCTTATTGCTTCAACAAACGCATCTAATGTCAGCTTAGATAAATTTAAAATGTTAGTAGAAAAAGGATTTAAACAAAAAAATCGACGGTATAAACTAGAGGCACTAGATAAATTACCAGCGGACTTCAAAACCGTACAGGCCTTTCCACAAGGTGATTATTTAAAAGTGTTAACATATCGCGCTGATTAAAAAAATGGAACAAATTACCAAAAGATACCAATGAATGATTGGATTTTGGAATTTGTTCCATTAATTTTTGAGCTATTTTTGTTTCGCAAACTAGTTGTTTATTCTTCAATTTGTAAAGATAATTCTTCCCAAGTTTGTAAATTTTGTTCAATTTGTGTTTGAATTTTTTGACGTTCTTGATCTAATTCGTGTAACTTTTGACTATCTTGTTGATACTCTTCCTTCATCATAGTAGTTTCAAGTTGTTGAAGTTGATTTTCATCCGTAGCAATTTGTTCTTCTAGTTGTTGAATTTTTCTTTTTAATTGACGCTGTATTTTTTGCTCTTCACGTGATAATGAAGCTGATGATGTATCTTTAGTAGGTTCTAGTTTGTTTTTTGCATGATGATCTAGCTGTGCTAAGCGTTCTTCTTCTTTTTTAGTAACATAATAATCATAATTACCTAAATATAGAGTACTTTTTTCGGGTGATAATTCAATAATTTTTGTCGCAATGTTATTGATGAAGTAGCGATCGTGACTAACAAAAATTAAAGTGCCAGCAAATTCTTGTAAAGCTTGTTCTAATTTTTCTTTGCTTTGTAAGTCCAAATGGTTAGTAGGTTCGTCTAAAATTAATGTATTATTTTGCTCTAGCGCCAATTTAGCAAGTGATAAGCGAGCACGCTCACCACCACTCAACATATAAACATATTTATCGATATCCTCGCCTTGGAATAAAAAGCTAGCTAAATGTGTACGAATATCTTTTTCATCCATTGTTGGATGTTCATCCCAAATTTCATGTAAAACGTCTTTTTTTCGATTTAAATTATTATGTTCTTGGTCGTAATAACCAAGATGAACATTTGTCCCAAATTCAATATGGGATTTAATAAGTGGAATTTGGCCGATAATTGATTTTAAGAGTGTTGACTTACCGATACCGTTAGGGCCAACAATAGCAATCGCATCATTTTTTTGGACATTTAAGTTAATATTTTGACTTAAAATTTGATTGTCGTAGCCAATAGCTCCACTTTCTAAATTTAAGACTTTATTTCCAGAGGTTTGGCTAATAGGAAATTGTAATTTAATATGTCGAATATTATCAATAGGTTTATCTAATTTTTCCATTTTATCTAATTGCTTTTGGCGACTTTGAGCACGTTTAGTTGTTGAAGAACGAGCGATATTTTTGGCAATAAATGTTTTCATTTTAGCAATTTCTTCTTGTTGCTTATTATAAGCTTTTTCTTGTAATAATAAATCTTGCTCGCGTTGCATTAAATATTTTGAATAATTTCCAACATAATGTTTTATAGTATGATTAGTTAATTCATAAATTTCGGTTGCGACTTTATCTAAAAAGTAGCGGTCATGACTGACAATTAAAATAGCACCTTGATATGATGTTAAATAATTTTCTAACCAACTTAAAGTTTCAATATCTAAATGGTTTGTTGGTTCGTCTAAAATTAGTAAGTCTGGTTTTTCAAGCAACATTTTGGCTAAGGCTAAACGCGTTTTTTGACCACCTGATAATGAAGAAATCGGTGTATCAAAATAAGAATCCGGAAATTTAAAACCATGTAAAATAGCTTTAATTTCAGCTTGATAGCCATAACCATTGTTTTCGCTAAAATAATGTTGAATTTTATCATATTCTATTAACAAGTCTTGATTAGTTGGATCTAATGCCATTTTTTCTTCTAAAATATGCATTTTTTTCTCAGTTTGAATCAAGTCTGTGAAGACACTTTCCATCTCAGAAAAGATAGTTTTATCGCTAGCTAAGCCTGTATTTTGGTCTAAATATGCCATTTTGAGCTGTTGCGCCTTGTTAATTTGTCCAGTATCTGGTTCTTCTAGGTTAGCAATGATTTTTAGTAAAGTTGATTTACCAGCTCCATTTTGGCCTACAAGTGCAATACGACTTTGTGTTTTAATTTCTAATTTGACGTCTTGGAATAAAACGTCACCGCCAAATAATTTTGATATGTTGTGAGCTTGTAATAAAATCATTTTGCTGATCCTTTCTATGGTATGTACTTTCTATCATAATATAACATAAAAAATTATGAAAAGTTTAGTAAATGTATAAAAAATCTTAAGAAACATAGTGATATAGTAGTATTTTTTTGTTAGTTAGTATAAAATATAAAGAGCTAGTTGACGTTTTCAATTTCACATTTTAGTGTTTTGTTAATGTTAAAGCTAAATTTTTTAGGGGGGGAACTCTTGCTATGGAAACTTATCCTAAAATTCCCAAAGCCACAGCTAGTCGTTTACCATTATATTATCGATATATTTTACATTTAGAAGATCAAGGTGTAAGCAAATTTTCATCTAAAGAATTAAGTGAAGCTTTAGATGTTGATAGTGCTACAATTCGCCGTGATTTTTCATACTTTGGTGAACTAGGCAAGCGTGGCTATGGTTATGACGTCAAAAGCGTAAGCGAATTTTTCGGTAAACTATTAGGTGAAGATCGTTTAATGAATATTGGTGTTGTAGGCGTTGGGAACCTAGGTAGTGCCCTAGTAAAATTCCGATTTAGTGCAGCGCGCAGTATTCGTGTTAGCTGTGCGTTTGATATCAAGGAAGATTTAGTAGGACGAATTGTTGAAGGTTTACCAATTTATTCTATGGATGATCTTGCAACACAAATTGAACAACAACGATTAGAAATCGTTGCCTTAACAGTTCCTACAGAACAAGCTCAAAAAGTAGCAGATCAGCTTGTTGATGCAGGAATTAAAGGTATTTTAAATTTCACTCCACAGTTATTACAAGTACCAAAATCGGTACAAGTACAAAATGTTGATTTAACAGGTGAATTACAAACATTGATTTATTATGTTAATCAAGAACGTTCAAATCAACAAAAATAGTTGTAGTAGTAGCTATAGTAAAATATTTTACTATAGCTCTTTTTTTTGTCTTTTTTCAAATACTTTTTTATTGCTAATAATATGAAAAATTGGTAATATATATTTGTAGTTAGCACTTCGATATCAAGAGTGCTAAAAATGCATAATTAATTCACTGGAGGGATGCGAAATGCTTAAACCATTAGGCGATCGTGTTATTATCAAAGTTATTGAAGAAGAAGAAAAAACAGTTGGTGGCTTAGTTTTGACACAAGCTACTAAAGAACAACCACAAACAGGTGAAGTAATTGCAGTAGCTGATATATGCGAAGAATGTAATAAAAAAATGCCTGTATCAGTAGGTGATAAAGTTTTATTTGAAAAATTTGCTGGCCAAGTAGTGGATTATGACGGTGAAGAATATTTAATTTTCCACGCTAAAGATATTATGGCTATTGTGGAATAAGTAAGCGTTTGACGCTTATAGCATATATAAAAATAAATTACTCAATGAAAAGGTGAAACGAAATGGCAAAAGAAATTAAATACGCAGAAGATGCACGTGAAAAATTAGTAGCAGGCGTTAATAAATTAGCTGATACGGTTAAAGTAACACTTGGACCTAAAGGCCGAAATGTTGTTTTGGAAAAATCTTTTGGAGCACCATTAATTACTAATGACGGCGTTTCAATTGCAAAAGAAATTGAGCTAGAAGATCATTACGAAAATATGGGAGCTAAATTAGTAGCAGAAGTAGCTTCAAAAACAAATGATGTAGCTGGTGACGGAACAACTACAGCGACAGTTTTAACACAAGCCATCATTAAAGAAGGTATTAAAAATGTTACAGCTGGAGCAAATCCTTTAGGGATTCGTCGTGGGATTGACAAAGCAACAACCATTGCTGTTGATGAATTACATAAAATTGCTAAAAAAGTAGATTCAAAAGAAGAAATTACCCAAGTGGCTTCAATTTCTTCAGGTGATGATCAAGTTGGTAAATTAATTGCCGATGCGATGGAAAAAGTTGGTAAAGATGGCGTTATTACAATTGAAGAATCTAAAGGTATCGAAACGGAATTAGATGTTGTAGAAGGTATGCAGTTTGACCGTGGATATTTATCACAATATATGGTAACAGATACTGATAAGATGGAAGCAGAGTTAGATAATCCATATATTTTAATTACTGATAAAAAAATCTCAAATATCCAAGATGTTTTACCATTATTAGAACAAGTTTTACAATCTGGCAAACCATTATTAATTATTGCAGATGATATTGATGGTGATGCATTACCAACTATCGTAATGAATAAAATTCGTGGAACATTTAATGTATGTGCAGTTAAAGCTCCTGGTTTTGGCGACCGTCGTAAAGATATGTTAGAAGATATTGCTATCTTAACAGGTGGTCAAGTTATTACGGAAGATTTAGGTTTAGAATTAAAAGATGCCACATTGGCACAACTAGGAACAGCCGAAAAAGTTGTAGTTGATAAAGATAGTACGGTCATTGTTAATGGTGCTGGTTCTGCTGAAAAAATTAAAGAACGTACTGATATGATTCGTCATCAAATCGAAAATACAACATCAGAATTTGATCGTGATAAATTGCAAGAACGTTTAGCTAAATTAGCTGGTGGTGTCGCTGTCATTAAAGTCGGTGCAGCTACTGAAACAGTTTTGAAAGAGAAAAAATTACGTATTGAAGATGCCTTAAATGCAACACGTGCTGCAGTTGAAGAAGGTATTGTTTCAGGTGGTGGTACATCATTAGTTAATATTATGAGTAGCGTTGAATCAATTGAAGCTGAAGGCGATGAAAAAACAGGTGTCCAAATCGTCTTACGTGCATTGGAAGAACCGGTACGTCAAATTGCTGATAATGCAGGACTTGAAGGTGCAGTTATTGTTGATAAATTAAAACACGAAAAAATGGGAATCGGTTTTGATGCAGCTACAATGCAGTGGGTGAATATGATTGAAGCTGGTATCGTTGATCCTGCTAAAGTTACACGTTCAGCATTACAAAATGCAGCTAGTGTCGCTGCTTTAATTTTAACAACAGAAGCTGTCGTAGCTGATGTACCAGAAGATAATAATACACCAATGCCAGATCCAAGTATGGCTGCTGGTATGGGTGGTATGATGTAGAATATAATTCTACGATAAGCTTAAGATAGCTCTTGCTATCTTAAGCTTTTTTTATATGATATGATGAGTTTACAGTAAGTAACAGGGGAAGGAGTGTTAATGATGATTAATTGGCAAATTGATTCTGATGGGATTACTTGTATCATCGATAAGCAAGAAGTTGGTGAGATGCATTGGATTGAAAATTTAGATGCGCAAACGTTGGATATTGTTCATACTCAAGTCATATCCAAATATCGTGGGCAAGGTATCGCCCAACAATTACTAGAACAAGCCATTTTGTATGCGAAGAAACATCATTTAAAAATTATTCCTTCATGTTCTTATGTCAAATATATTTTTGAACAAAACCCAAACAAATACCAAAAATTAATTGCGGAGGATTATGCATGATTGTTTATGAGTATCCAAAATGTAGTACGTGTAAAAAAGCACTACGTTATTTAGATGAACATAATCAAAAGTATGAGAAGATAAATATTGTGGAGACACCGCCAACAGCAAAAGAATTACAACAATGGATTGTTGATAATCAATTACCATTACGTAAAGTATTTAATACAAGTGGGCAAAGATACAGGTCATTAAATTTAAAAGATAAAATTGATCAATTAACAATCGAGGAAGCATGCGAAAAGTATTTGAGTCAAGATGGAATGTTAATTAAAAGACCTATTATTGTAACTGAACATAAAGTTTTATTTGGTTTTAAAGAAACAGAGGTGGATGAACTTTTTGAATAATCAACAGTTGTGGTGGCAAAAGTTAGAAAATAATTGTTTTGCCGTTGGATTTACCCAAATGATGTTAGATGAAATGGAAAATTTATCTTACATAATATTAAGTACAAATCAAGCGGAGGCAGATGAAGAATTTATTGAAGTCGAAGCGCAGAAAGCAACGTTTGCTTTTAGTTTACCATTTGCAAGTGAGGTAATCGAAGATGCGACGATGGAATATTTAGCCAAGCCAAGTGCAGATAAAAAATTTATGATTGTAAAAACAAAGGAGTTTTCGAATTAATTCGAAAACTCCTTTAGTTTTTAATAAGGCAGTGGTGGTTGCCAAATCCAAGAACAATTATCACGCTCTAATAATTCGTTAGCTTCAACTGGTCCCATACTACCTACCGGATAAGTCGGTAGATGTTGACTATCAAACCCTGATAATTCTTGCCAACCTTGTTCGATAGCATCGACAATTTTCCAAGACTGAGCTACTTCACGCCAGTGGGTGAAATTAGTACTGTCGCCTTTTAAGCAATCAAGAATTAATTTTTCATATGCTTCAGGACTATTACCTAATGTATCTGCATTATGCTTAAATTCCCATTTGATTGGTTGTAAACCATAATTTGATCCAATTTGTTTACCATTGATAACAATTGAGAAACCTTCAATTGGCTGAATATAAATTGTTAAAATATTTTGGCCAAGTGGTTGGTTATGAGTGTCAAATAAGTTGATTGGTAATGACTTAAAAACAATATCAATGCGCGTGCTTTTTTCAGTCATACGTTTACCTGAACGAACGTAAAAGGGCACGCCTTTCCAACGTAAATTATCAATCATAAATTTCCCAGCCACAAATGTTTCTGTTGTTGAATATGGATTGACATTTGGCTCTTGTTGGTAACTTAAGTATTTTTGGCCGTTAATGATATTTGTCATATATTGTCCCCGCACGAAGTTTTGACATGCTTCTTGTGGCGTATAAATATGTACGGCATTTAAAGCCTTGATTTTTTCTAAACGAATATCGCTTTCTTTTAATGTAGTTGGCGGCTCCATAGCAAGTAGTGAAACAACTTGTAAAACGTGATTTTGAATCATGTCTTTCAAAGCACCACTTTGGTCATAATAACCACCGCGATCTTCGACACCGATACTTTCAGCAAAAGTAATTTGAATATTATCGATAAATTGATTGCTCCATAAAGATTCGAAAATTTGATTACCAAAACGAATAGCTAAAATATTTTGGACCATTTCTTTACCTAAATAGTGATCAATTCGATAAATTTGCTTTTCGTCAAAAGATTTTGTAATTTCGTTATTTAATTCTAAGGCTGAATCATAATCGTTTCCAAATGGTTTTTCGATGATTAAGCGGGTAAAACCATCTGTTTCCGAAATTTTTTCTGATTTTAAATTTTTGGTAATTGTTGCAAAAAATTTCGGCGCAACAGCTAAATAAAAAAGACGATTACCAGCTGTTTGATATTTAGTATCTAATTTTTCTAGTAATAGTTTTAAATTATCATAGCTTTCAATATCGGTAATATCATGAGGTAAATAGTAAAAATGACTAACAAATTGTTCTGCATCATCTTGACTTGTTTGTATATTTTTAATTGAGTCTAAAATGCGTGTGCGGTATTGGTCGTTTGTCCAATTTGTGCGAGCAGTACCGACAATAGCAAAATTATTTTGTAAAATTTGTTTTTGATATAGTTTATACAAAGAAGGGTATAATTTCCGCCAAGCTAAATCTCCAGTTGCACCAAACAAAGTTATTAAAGCTTTTTGTTCCATTGGTTCATTCACGAAACAAGTCACTCTCTTTCTGATTGTTGATAATGTTATTTTAACAAAAAAAGTGTAAATTCTCTAGCAAGATTCATAAGCTTTATAGATATTATAAACTAAAAAGCAATTGGTCTATACAAATCATTTTAAATATGTTAAAATTGGTGTAGACCAAAACGTTAGGAGAAAATATCATGGAAATTATTAAAGTAAAAGATCAATTAGCAGGTGGAAAAAAAGCTTTTGATATTATTAAAGAAAGCTTGAACAATAATCAATTACATGTTTTAGGACTTGCAACAGGTAGTACACCTGAAACGTTATATCAAGAAATGGTTAATAGTGATTTAGACTTTAGTAATGTTGTTTCAGTTAATTTGGATGAATATGAAGGTTTAGCACCAGAAGATCCACAAAGCTACCATTATTTTATGCAAAAACATTTATTTGATAAAAAACCATTTAAACATAGCTATATCCCAGATGGTTTAGGTGGCGAAGCTGCATGTGCTAAATATGAACAAATTTTAGCTGAAAATCCAATTGATATTCAAATTTTAGGTATTGGCCAAAATGGACATATTGGCTTTAATGAACCAGGAACACCATTTGATGAAGGTACACATTTAGTAGATTTAACAGAATCAACAATTGAAGCAAATAAACGTTTCTTTGATAAAGTTGAAGATGTACCAACACAAGCTATTTCAATGGGGATTAAATCAATTATGGCTGCAAAACATATTATTTTAATTGCCTATGGTGAAAGTAAAGCTGATGCAATTTATCAAATGATTAAAGGACCAGTGACAGAAGAATTACCAGCAAGTGTTTTACAAAATCATCCAAATGTAACAGTAATTGTTGATGATGCTGCATATAGTAAATTAGCTTAGTTAATAAAGTTAGCCACAAAATATCAATTGATGATTTGGGGCTAACTTTATATTTTTGACATCAAAATTTAATGTTATACTATAATTAGATTTTGAGTAAAGGCGGGATAAAATGGGTTTAAAATACATCGAGCCACATGAGATAACATATTACGAATGCGATTTTCATCAACAACTGACGATTCCGATGTTGATTAATATTTTAATCAAAACAAGTGAAAGTCAAACAAATCAAATAGCAAATAATCAAATTTTAATTGACAATCACCTTGGTTGGATTATTACCCAATACGATATTGAAATTACACGCTTGCCTAAAAATGGCGAAACAGTGTATATAACAACAGAAGCTGAATCATACAATAAATATTTTTGTTATCGTAATTTTTGGTTACATAGCCGAACTGGAAAATTGTTAGTTAAGTTGCAAAGTGTCTTTTCTTTAATGAACTTGCAAACGCGAAAAATTGCTCCGATTACTGCTGAGATTGTAGCTGCTTATCAAGCAGAAGCAACGACAAAATTAAAAAGATTAACAAAAATTGAACAATGTTTAGGTTGTGAATTAGAAAAAACGTATCAAGTGCGTTATTTTGACTTAGATACTAATGCTCATGTTAATAATGCTCGTTATTTTGACTGGTTAATGGATGCTTTAGAGATGGAATTTTTGACTCATTATGAACCAAAAGCTATTAGTATTAAGTTTGAAAAAGAAGTTAGCTATGGTGATCAAGTCACAAGTCATGTTACGATAGCTGATAATAAACAGCAAACATATCATGAAATTACAAATCAAGGAATTCGCTGTGCTGAAGCAATGATTACATGGCGAATGCGAGAAAAGGATTGAAAAAAAATGAAAATCAGTGTAGACTTACCTTGTTCTAATGAATATTTATATAAGCGTTTAATCGATGCTGTTATGATGGATATTAAACAAAATACAAAAGCACGCCCGCTAAAAGATCAATTAGTTAATTTTTCATACCAAAAAATTAGTAGTAATGGTCAAAAAATAGAAATTACGATTTTGGAACAAGTCAAAAATCAAAAATATAGTTTCAAAACAACAGCTAATGGTCAAAGTTTTACATCAAGTTATCAAATTAGTGCGTTAAATGATCAGCAGTGTCATGTCGAATTTATCGAAGCTGCTAAAGCTAATTCGCTTTTACAAACAATTAATGATGGTTTTATGCGCATTTTATTTGGGCATCAACGCAAAAAACAGTTTATTAAAATGTTAGAACAAATGGCTGCAGATTATCAGCTATTACATTAAAAAGTCCTCGTAGCTCAGCTGGATAGAGCAGTGCTCTCCTAAAGCACGTGTCGTGTGTTCGAATCACATCGGGGGCATACAAAAAAGCACAATTTAGTAGAAAATGATTTAAATCAACTTTTTCAGTAAAGCAAGATTAAAATCAAATACTAAATTGTGCTTTTTAAATAACTTCGTACGTATATTTATTATTTTTATCTTTAACATATATTTTCACTTCTGAACGCTCAATTTCTTCTAAATCAAGTGGGAAATCCTCATATAATTGTTCGAAGAGATGTTTGTTATGTTGTTTTAATGTTAAAGGTAATGTTTGTTTATGCATATCATGAGTAAATGGAATATGTTTTTTCCAAGGGCGATAAAAAAGACCAACTTCTGTAATCGTAATTGGTTGTTGTGATAAGTTTTGAAGTTGAATTTTTACAGTTGCTGGTTTATCTTTTAAATAGATATTATCACTTTTAAAAGAACCTTTAAGTTGAATATCATATAAATAATGTTTTTCTAGACTATTTGCTAACGGATATGCAAGTAGTGCGCTAATAATTAGCCAAAAAATGATAGTCAAAAACCACATAATAATCACCTTTAAAATCTCAATATAAATTTATTGTATCATATTCAAATACTAAGAGGGAAGCAGGTAATTAGTTTGTTTAGCCAAAGTTTTCAAGGAAATATCTTTTTTTTAATTTTTATTAATTGTATTTTACTCTTATTGTTAATTTTAGGTGAGTGTTGGTACCAACAAAAATTATTATTTTTATTTCCGCGCTATTTGCAAATTTATATGACAATGAAGCAACAGCAACAAACGTATCAATTAAATGCTAACGAACGTTATGTCGTACAAAAGCTTGGTCGGCAATTAGTGCTGAGTATTTCGCTTATTTATATAATGATTTTGACTTGGATGTATATGTATCATATTTTAAGCTGGCAATATTATGGCATTTTATGCTTAATACTTATCGTTTTGCTTATTTATCATTTTGTCCATAAAGTACAACGCCAGCTATAATTATATATTTATATGTGATTATTCTGATGGTTTTAACCAATTTTGAATATTTTTAAAGTTTTTAGGTGTTACAATTAGACGCCCGTATTCTTGGTTATCTTTTTTGTGATCATTAATATCATTATCTAGTGAAAAAACAGCCTTGACCCGTGTATCTTGAATTAAGTAATTTAATTCAGAGTCGGTAATAGCTCCATAAGGTGAAGCAAAGTATAAATTTTGAGGCATTTTATTTAAGTGTGTTTTTAAGGCAGATAATGCATCATGATAATCAGTTTTAAATTCGCCCATTGTCATTTGTAGTAGACGTGGTTTGCCGTTTACTTGATAGTGGGCATTATTTGTATGGATACCAATTGTACATAAATCACTGCGGTTAATATCATTGATATTTTTCCAAGATAGCATATATGAACCATCGACATACTGATGTGTTTTACCTGTTGCAATAAAGAGAGTATATGGAAAATTATATTTTTCCATAACTGGAATAGCATTATCTAAAATTGTATGATCAGCATCATCAAAAGTTAAGACAATATATTTTTTGGTAATAGGTTGATCAGAATTTAAAAGTTTCATCATTTCATCGATTGAAATAATATTAACATGATTGTCATGAAAATATTTCATTTGTTTTTCGAAGACATCAGAATTAACATTAAATGCATGTAATTGTGAGTCTAGAGAACGACTTTGTGCAAATTTGGTCAAAAAATTATGAGGAGCAATTCGGTGATAGCATAAAACCATAATGCCTGGTATTTTATTGGAAAAACGGCCATATGTATCATAAATGTGAGTTGTTTTATAATAATTTTTTAAGCGTTTTTGTTCATTTTGATATTGCTTAATACACAAAATACTTAAGATAATGATAATAATCAAACTTACTACAAAACTTCTAAAAAAATGTTGAAATCTAGCTTTTTTTTTCATTTCTGTGAATTGACTTTCTAAAAATTTTTTATTAATATATTAGCGAAATTATACGAATATTATGCACTAATTTTTTTTAAAAGTAAATGTATAAGGTTACTCATGATTTGTAAAGTGGGAGGACAATGTGTCGACAATACTGAATATTTTAGGGTCTTTTGTAGTCTTTTATCCTATTATTATGAGTTTATTATGGATGATTGGTAGTTTATTTCATCGAGTTTGGTTATTGTTATCACCCGTTCCAGAATTAACGGAGACGCCAAAAGTATCGATTTTGCTACCATGTTTCAATGAAGAACAGACGATTGAAGCAACAGTTAAAGGGTTATTAGATTTACAATATCCTAATTATGAGTTGATGATGATTAATGATAAGAGTACAGATAACACGTTACAAAAAATGGAACAAATTGTACAAGCTTATCCTGAACGAGAGATTAAAATTTTAGATATGCCCCAAAATGGTGGTAAAGCTCGAGGGTTAAATGCTGCACTAAAAGAAATTGATAGTGACTATATTATGGTAGTAGATTCTGATTCGTATGTAGCCCCTGACGCTTTAACGAAATTAATGGCAATGCTTGTTTCAGAAAGTGATTACGGGGCAGTGACAGGAGCTCCTGTTATTCAAAATCGGACGACGCTATTAGGTAAATTACAGACGTTAGAGTACATTGGAATTATTGGTAATATTAAACGTGCTCAAACGTTATTTTTTAATCGAATTATGACGATTTCAGGTGTTTTAGTATGTTATAAAGTTTCAGCTTTGAAAGAGATTAATTATTTTGATCCTTCAGCTATGACGGAAGATATTGATGCTACGTGGCGTCTTTATATGCAAGGTTATCGTGTTGGTTACCAACCGGCAGCCAGATGTTATATTTTAGCACCTGAAAGTGTGCGCGGTTTATTTAGGCAACGGACTCGCTGGGCTGTTGGTGGCTTAGAAGTATTAACGAAATATATTCGACGTTTTTCGGAGTGTGCTACTTCTGAACGTATTTTGCTAATTGAAATGATTTTTAGTGATACATGGGCTATTTGTATGATGACATCACTTATTTTGTATGTCGTCAATTATTTAACGACAGGTCATTTGCCGATGCATGGTGTAGTAATGTTTTTTAGTATGGTCATTGGTTTGTGTCAATTTTATATTGGTTATATTGGTGAACGAGAAGCTACGCATATTACAACAGCTGATCGCTTATTAGCCCCGGCCTATTTATTTTTGTATTGGCTAATGAATTTATGTACAGCTTTAGCAGCAATGTGGAAAGTTGTGACTAAACAAAGTGGCGATGGTAAATGGGATAGCTCAGATCGAGGTTTATAATTATGGGAAATTTAATTATTAGAAAAAAGAGATCATGGTTTCGTAAGCTATTAGAAAATACTTTTGTTTATGGAATGTGGTTAATAGTAATTATTATTTTAATTAGTATTATTTTCTTTTTATGTAATATTGATATCGATAATTTTGTGACAATGTATTTATTATTAAATATTTCAGCTAAAGAATTCCAGAGTTATTTTGAAATGTTTTCATGGCTGATTAGCTTTATATTTATTATTGGCTTCTTTGTCCAAATGCATCACGGAATGATGAAGGAGTATAAGCATGAAGAAATCAAAAAATGAGTGGACATTAGTAGATTATGTCCAAGTTAAACAGCACGAAAATCATCAACCATTTATTGATAGCGGTAAAATCATTGCAGGCTTTTTGGCCGTGTTATTAACTGCTTTGAGTGCTTTAAAGTACTATGAATGGCCTATTGATTCGATTAATATGGTTGCATTAACTTGGTTACATATTATAGGTACAGCATGTGTACCGTTGTTTTTATTATGTACAGGTTATTTAATGATTTATAAACCTGTAACCTTTCGTTATTATTATCAACTATTGTATTTTTTAATTAATTATTGGTGCTTAGGTTTATTTATTCGTTTGACAGAGTGTATAATAGAGGGCAAAACTTTTCATTTATGGCAAAGTATTGTTGATATTTTTAATTACTCGGTTAGTCCTTATGCTTGGTATATCGAACTATATATAGGATTATATTTATTAATTCCATTGTTAAATCATATGTGGAATTATTCACGTCAACAACAAGAACATGTTTTGATTTTAATTGTTTTTTTCACGTTATGTTGTGTACCAAGTATTGTAAATGTGTATGATAAAATTTTTCCAACATATTTTCAAAGTATGTATCCGATTTTTTACTATTTTTTAGGTGCGTATTATCGGACAGATATTGATGGGACAAAGCGGGAAGCAGACTTTTTAAGACGTGGTCCAGCGATGGTTTTCGGCATTAGTCTCATTTCGCTAATTCAAAATGTTATGCTATTATATGATGTGAAATTTGAAGAACGTATTTTTAATCAATATTTTAGCTATCCAGCATGTTTTATTGCAATTGGTATTTTTTTAATGTGCAAAAAATATCGTCATAATTTAAAATTAGTTAAGATAAATAAATATGTTAATAAATTTGTATTATGGATAGTAGTGGGCTCAAGTGTAGTTTCTATTCCCGTTTTTAATTGGTTGAATGAGAAGTCACATATTTCATCGCTAAATGTATTTGTTGTTTTGGGTGCAGCAATTACTGTCTTTATATTGGCGACTATTTTATATAGTGTTATGTATTACATTTTAATTAAATTTATTTTGCGTAAACGCAAAGAATAAAAAAAGAAATCATTCAAGGTACTACCTTGAATGATTTCTTTTTTTATTGGTGACGAATTAAGTAATCAAATGCTGACAGAGCAGCGTTTGAACCATCACCCATTGAGATTACAATTTGTTTGAATTTACTATTAGTGCAGTCACCAGCTGCATAAATACCTTCGACATTTGTTTGTCCATTTTCATCAGTAATAATCTCTCCTACATCATTACAATGAACAACATCTTTAATCCAATCGGTATTTGGCTGTAAACCAATTTGGATAAATACACCGTCTAAGTTGATTTGGTGTTCTTCATTTGTTTTGCGATCAACATAAAGTAAACCGTCTACTTTTTTGGTACCCGTAATTTCTACGGTCTGAGCATTGGTAATAATATTAACTTTAGGGTTTTCTTGGATGCGATCTTGTAGTACTTGATCTGCTTTTAAAGTAGGAGCAAACTCAAGTAATGTTACCTCGCTTGCTAAGCCCGCTAAGTCAATAGCTGCCTCTACACCTGAATTACCACCACCGATAACAGCTACTTTTTTATTTTTAAATAGGGGAGCATCACAATGTGTACAGTAAGCAACCCCATTTGCTGTTAAACGTTGTTCACCTGGAATATTTAATTTACGCCAGCTAGCACCTGTTGTGATAATCACGGTTTTAGATTTAATCGTTAAGTTATTATTCAAAATAACTTCAAGTGGTTTTCCTGGTTTGATAGTTTGTGCCATACTTTTAATGAAATCAATGTCATACTGCTGCATATGTTCAGTTAATTCAGCAGCAAAATCAGCACCTTCAATATAAGGTGTACCAATAATATTTTCGATACCTTTTGTTTCGTTGACTTGACCACCAAATTCTTTAGCTATGACACCAACTTTTAAGCCTTTACGGGCAGCGTAAATAGCTGATGAGGCACCAGCTGGACCACCACCAATAATTAATACATCGTATATTTTTTGAGTAAATGTTTCAAAAGCAGTTAAGTCTTCTTGACCTAATTTTTCTAATAAAGTATCTAAGTCATTTTTTCCTGTTGTAAATATTTCATCATTTAAATAAACTGTTGGTACTGCCATAATCTCTAAATGATTAACTTCATCTTGAAAGACAGCGCCATCAATCATCGTGTGTGAAATATTAGGATTTAATACGCTCATTGTATTTAATGCTTGAACCACATCTGGGCAGTTATGACATGTTAAACTAACATATGTCTTAAACTTTAAAGGTGTTTGAATTGATTGAATTAATTTTGTTTGTTGCTGTGTGATTTTAGGAGTGCGACCACCAACTTGCAACAAAGCTAAAATGAAAGAACTATACTCATGTCCTAGTGGTGTACCTGCAAAAGTAACCCGATTATAAGTTTGACCAGTTTGATTTAAAGTAAATGAAGGCGTATATTCCAATTGTTGATATTGGTATGTTAATCGTTCATCTAAAGAACATAATTCTTTGACGAATGAATCTAGTTCTTGACTATTAGGACTGTCGTCAATGCTAACAGTAAAACAAATTGGCTTTTCCAATAATTTTAAATATTCTAGTGTTTGAGCACGTAACTCATCGTTTAAAATCATAAAATACTCCTTCTTTCTGATGGGAAATTAAATTTTACCAACTAAATTGATACCAGGAGTAAATGCTTTTGCGTTTTCTTTCCATTTTGCAGGGCAAACTTCGCCTGGGTGTTCAGCTACATATTGAGCTGCTTTGATTTTATCTACGTATTGGCTTGCATCTCGACCAATGCTATCGGCGTTAATCTCCATAGCGACGATAGTGCCATCAGGATCAATAATGAAAGTACCACGTTGGGCTAAGCCTGATTCTTCATCTAAAACGTCAAACATAGAAATTAATTTGTGGGCAGGATCACCAATCATTGCATATTCTAGACGATTGATTTCGCTATCTGGTGCGTCATGCCATGCTTTATGAACGAAATGTGTATCAGCAGAACATGAAAAAATTTGAACACCTAATTTTTTTAATTCATCATATTGATCTTGTAAATCTTGTAATTCCGTTGGGCAAACAAATGTAAAATCGCCAGGATAAAACATTAAAATGCTCCAATGACCTTTGAAATCTTCATCTGTAACAGTAAAAAATGTATCTTTTTGAAAAGCTTCAAGCTTGAATTCTTCGATTTGTTTTCCGACTAATGACATTTAATCACCTCAAAATAAATATAAAATCTTTTTTATATTAAATGCTCCAATAAATCGCTTTAATATAAGAATATTTTATATAAATTTCTCGAAAAAATATAGAATCTTGCTCAAAATTTAAAGATAAGAAAAATCAATTGTAATTTTAGATTTAACGTGATATATTATTTATGCTTTTAAGCGTATATTAAATAAAGGATTGATATTAATGGTTCGTGTTTTTGATTTTAAAGATGTACAATTAATTCCTAAACAAGGAATTTTACAAAGTCGAAGTCAAGCTGAAGTAGGACTTAAATTAGGGGATTTTACCTTTGAAATTCCTGTTGTGCCAGCCAATATGGCTACTGTTATTGATGAGTTTTTAGCCGAACAATTAGCTGAAAATAATTATTTTTATATTATGCATCGTTTTGAGCCAGCAAAAAGAGAACAGTTTGTCCGTAAGATGAACGCTAAAAACTTAGTAGTATCTGTTAGTGTAGGGGTAAAAGCATCAGAATTTGAATGGATTAAAGAAATGGCGTCTAAAAAATATCAAATTGATTTTATTACAATTGATATAGCTCATGGTTATTGCGAACCAGTAGCGCAAATGATTAAGCATATTAAAAGCTATTTACCAACAACATTTGTGATTGCAGGAAATGTAGCAACACCTGACGCTGTACAATATTTAGAAGCTGCCGGAGCTGATGCCACTAAAGTTGGAATTGGTCCGGGAAAAGCATGTATTACGAAGAAGAAAACAGGCTTTGGGACTGCAGGTTGGCAGCTATCAGCCATTGCTGAATGTGCGAAAATAGCGACCAAACCGATTATTGCAGATGGTGGTTTGCGAGAAAATGGTGATATTGCAAAAGCACTAAAATTTGGGGCTCATTTATGTATGGTTGGTTCAATGCTCGCAGGCCACAAGGAAAATCCCGGTCTGGAAATTACGATTGACGGTAAGCAATATAAACAGTATTATGGGTCAGCTTCAGCAAAGCAAAAAGGAAATCGTCATCATGTCGAAGGACGTGAACTATTAATTGAATATAAAGGTAGTATTTTTGAAACGCTCGCAGAAATGAAAGAAGATTTACAATCAGCTGTATCATATGCAGGTGGTAAAGATTTAACATCTCTTAAAGATGTTGACTATGTCATTTTAAATTCGTAAACTTAACTTATTTAGTCCGATTATGTATCATTGATAATTGGACTTTTTTTAATTAAAAAGATGAAAATTTATTTTAAAATAAAACATAAATTATTTGTAGAGAGGTAAGCTGTATGAAGAAGGCAACAATGATATGTGGCTATCCAGGTGATCAAACACAAGTTCGAGTTAGAGGCGATTTAATTGCTGTTGATTACGGAGTTCAATTTGCGTTGGAAAATAAGTTGCCTATTAAATATGCTATTGGTGATTTTGATACTTTACCACCCCAAAGTTATCAGCAATTAAATAAAAGTGCTACTAAAGTACAAAAATTAGCTAAAGCTAAAGATCAAACGGATACGGAAGCAGCACTGGAACTGCTTTTACAACAATATCAAGAAGTGCATATTTATCATGCATTTGGTGGAAGGTTAGATCATACAATTGCTAATTTGAAATGTTTTGCCAAATATCAAGCTAAAGGATTAAATATTTATTTACATGGTACTAATTATTGTGGACGCTATTATTTACCAGGGTGTTATCAACTGTATGCCACTGATTATGTCTTACCATATTATTCTTTTTTTGCATTTTCGGATATTAACAATTGGTCTTTACAAGGGATGAAATATAATGTTCAGCAAAGACGTTTAAATTGTTTCGAAACATATGCGATTAGTAATGAAATTGTAGCGGAATATGCTCAGTTATCATTTGATCAAGGTGTTTTATTATTTCTTAATACAAAAGATCAGGATATTTGCTAAGCGTGCTATAATAAAAGTAATGAATAAAAATGAGGAGACTGCTTTGCATGAATAATCAAGCAATTGGTGTTTTAGATTCAGGTTTAGGTGGCTTAACAGTAATGCGAGCTTTGATGCACTTATTACCGCATGAAAATATTATTTATGTTGGTGATACGCTCCATTGTCCTTATGGAGAGAAAACACCGAAACAAATCGAAAAATATGTTACAGAAATTGCTGATTTTTTAGTTGCTAAAAAAATTAAGTTACTTGTTTTAGCATGTAATACAGCAACTGTTTTAACACTAGAGTTATTACAACAACGGTTATCAATTCCTGTGATTGGTATGATTAATGCAGCGAGTTATGCAGCTTTACAGACGAGTCAAACACGTAAAATCGGTGTTATTGCGACCGAAGCGACGGTACAAACTGCGAAATATACTAAGACATTGCGCGAGCTTGATAGTGATAGTCAAATTATCGAGCAAGCATGTCCAGTTTTTGTGAGATTAGTCGAACAAGGTTTAAGTCATACAGAAGAGGCTTATTTAATTGCAGAACAAACTTTGAACAATTTGAGTCAAACAGGGATTGATACTTTAATTTTAGGCTGTACTCATTTTCCAATGATGAGTGAAGCAATTCAAAGTGTAATGCCTAATTGTTATTTAATTGATCCTTCGCAAAAAGTAGCAGAAGAAGTTTTTAAAACATTACATGATTTGCAATTATTAAATAATCAAAAAAAGCAAGGACTTTATCAACTTTATATTACGAAGGAAGAGGCATTATTTGCCGAGTTGGCTAATTTATGGTTACAAGTTAAGTTTTCGTTAGAGGAGATTAGTTTAGATGCGAAATAATGGGCGAGATTTTTTAGAAAATCGTAGTGAAGAATATCAATATCATGTAGCAAAACATGCCAAAAATAGTGTTTTATTAACGAAAGGTTTAACCAAAGTTCAAGTCAATTTAATAGCTGGAGCTAGCCTAAATAAAATTTTATCACCTTTAAATTTAAATAATTGGACGAAACGTACGCTTGAGGTAATTAATCGCTTTTTAGCACCATTGATTCCAGATGGATATTATTTAGAACAATTTATTTTATCTGCTGATGGTAATATAGCTAGCTGTGTGTTGCATGCTTCTTTAGCATGTTTAGATCAATTAAAGCAAACAACATATAGTGGTGAAATTAAAGCGCTGACGATTGGTGTATTAAATCAGCAAGTAATGGTCGATTTAGATGCAAATGAGGAGCAAAATTGCCAAGGCTGCTTATTTATTTTACAAAAAGGCTATGAAACAATACTTGATTTAGCATTAAAAGGTGAATTACCTTTGACGGAAGTTCATAATTTATTACATTTAAGTCAAGGAGTTATTGATCAAATGGAAATTACACAGCCTACAAATGAAATGAAGAATGATGAGATAGTAATTGCTACAAGTAATTTAGGTAAAGCTCAAGAATTTAAGTTATTATTTGAAGCAGAAGGTTATCAAGTTAAAACTTTACAAGATTTCAATAATTTACCAGAAATTATTGAAAACGGTAAAACTTTTACAGAAAATGCAACAATTAAAGCTGAAACAATTAGTCAATATTTAAATTTACCGGTTTTAGGTGATGATTCAGGTTTGTGTGTAGATGCTTTACAAGGGTTACCTGGGATTTATTCTGCACGTTTTGCCAGAGATCATGATGATGCTGCCAATAATGCTAAATTATTAAGTGAATTAGCTGATGTGCCAAGTACAGAACGGACGGCACGTTTTCACACTAGTTTAGTCTTTGCCGCTCCGGGAAAAGAAAATCTAGTAGTCGAAGGTGAAGTCGAGGGGTTAATTGCTAGCTTTCCTGAAGGAACAAATGGGTTTGGCTATGATCCATTATTTTATTTACCTGAGCTTGATTGTACTATGGCACAATTAACAATTGAACAAAAAAATCAACTAAGTCACCGTGCAGAAGCAACACGTAAATTGGCAAAAGTTTGGAAGCAATGGTTAGTAGGTGAGTAAAATGAAATATTTAATTATGAGTGATAGTCACGGTGATCGTGATATTTTAAGAGAGTTAATTACCAAATATGAAAATCAAGTTGATTTAATGTTTCATTGTGGTGATTCAGAATTGGCTAAAGATGATGAGTTAATCGAAAAATTGATTTATGTAAAAGGAAATGTTGATTTTGATAATTATGAAGAAAATAAAGTGATAAATAATCAAAAGCAACGTTTTTTCTTAACACATGGTCATTTATATGGTGTTAATTTTGATTTGACAAAATTAATATTGAAAGCTCAAGAACTGCAAGCAAATATTTGTTTGTACGGTCATACACATGTCCCATTAGTTGAGTATGATGAGCATAATGATTTATTGGTCATTAATCCAGGTAGTATTAGTCAGCCACGTATTTATCCACCGATTGCGACGTATGTTATTTTGACAGTTACAGAGACTAATTACCAAGTAGATTATTATAATCGTGAACATCAACGGATTAATCAATTAAGTCGTACATTAACTAAAAAATAGTAAAATAAGCATCTCTGCTAACGAAGTAATGATAGACTAAGCTTTATTTCAAATAAGTCTGGCACTTCGAAACAGAGATGCTTTTTAATTATTTCAAGGCGTGAATAATATTGTTATATAGCTCATTCATTTGTTTGATTACTTGATTACCGTGCTCATCAAGTTCATTAAGACCTTGGAATAAATAAGGATCTTGATAAATAACTTTTGTTTTTTGATCGTAAGCAATAAACAAAATTTTAATCGGTAAATTAAAAGCCATTAAATCACTTTGGTTCATTAAACCAGTACCAGATTTTGGATTACCAAAAATTACTAAATGGGTAGGTTTCATAGTTAAACCGACATGGTGAGCATATTCTTCTTGCTTAATAATTTGAAAAACGTGTAAATCATGTGCTTTACAAAATGATAAAAATTTTTCTTCAATCATATCTAAAGGTTGATTAAATAATAATTCATTCATAATAAAAACCTCACTTCATATATGCACGAGTCATTGGTAAATTAGCACCACTTGGTTGTTTAGAAATTAAAAATTGCATGACGTCAATATTGCCAGATTCGAAAGAACCTGCACAAGATTGTAAATATAAATCCCACATACGGACAAATCTTTCATCAAACATTTGAGTGATTAACTCACGATGTTGATTGAAATTTTGATCCCAAATTTCGAGCGTCCGTTGATAATGACGGCGTAAAAATTCAAGGTCACTTATTTGCATACTTTGATCGATAATATGGGTAATCATTTCTTCAATCCCTGGGACATAACCCCCAGGAAAAATATATTTGATAATGAATGGGTCTACTCCAGCATGGCGATGTTGAGAAGTAATACCGTGGATGAGAGCATAACCGTCATCTTTGAGTAATGATTTTACTGTAGCAAAATATTCACCTAAGTTTTCTTTTCCGACGTGTTCAAACATCCCGACACTTGTAATGTAGTCAAATTGTATATCTTGGACATCGCGATAATCTTTTAATAAAACAGAAACTTGATCTTGTAGATGTTCTTCTTTAATTTTTTGATTGACATAGTCATATTGTTCTTGACTAAGGGTGATACCTGTTGTTTTTAAGCCATATTCTTTAGCGCCGATAAATAAAATATCACCCCAACCACAACCAATATCAAGGAGTGTTTTACCTGGGCTTGAGTTTAATTTATTTAAAATATGATAAATTTTATCCATTTGCGCCTTATCTAAATCATCGTAATTACCATCTTTGAAATAAGCACAAGAATAAACCATATTTTTATCAAGCCAAAGACGATAAAAATCATTGCCTAAATCATAATGATTTTGCACATCGTTTTTAGAAGCTTTTTTAGAATGTGACATTTTGGGGACATTTTGAAATTTATGAAAAGAATGCTCGCTTTTAGCCATTGTTCTGAAAGCCGAAGCAACTAGCTCTTGAATAGAACCATCAATGAGAATTTTTTTATCCATATAAGCCTCAGCTAAAGCTAATGTAGCATGATTAGCTAATTCTTTTAAATTGAGCGGTTCGGTAAATGTGACATGAATTTTTGGCATACCTAAATCAGAATTATAAATATTTGTTTCATGATCCCAAAATGTTACTTCAATTGGAATATCAAAAGCTTTACTTAAAATTTTTTTATAAAGATTTTTTACTATCATAATACACCTTCGTTATTTTCATTTTATTCAGTAATACTGTAATATAAAATGTATAATTATGGATGAAAAAAGCTAGTGTAATTTTGAAAATACATAAAAATAACGTTATTTAACCGATTTTAATAAGCAAAATTGTATCCTTTGCTAAAACTAAGATATAATAAAATTAAAGAGAAAGGTGCGAAGTTTGTGGAAGAATTACAATTATCAAAACGTTTAATGGAAATTGCAAAATTAGTTAATCAAGGAGAAAGTTTAGCTGATATTGGTGCTGATCATGCTTATTTATTAATTTATTTAGCATTAAATAATATTATTTCTAAAGGGGTTATTAGTGAAATTGCTGAAGGACCACTGCAAAATGCTCAGCAAAATGTTGCTAAATATGGAGTTCAGTTACCAATTGATTTTAAATTAGGTGATGGTGTAACGACATTACAAACTGCAGATGAAGTAGATGTTATCACGATTAATGGAATGGGTGGTAAAACTATTGTTCATATTTTAGAAGACGGTTACAAGCAAAATAAATTAGCTAAAAAGTTGATTTTACAACCGAATACCGATGAATGGGAAGTTCGTTTTTGGCTAACACAACATCAATACCAAATAATGACAGAAAAAATTATTCAAGATAAAAAAGAAACATATGAAATTATTTGTGCAATTAAACAAACTGAACCAATCAAATTAACACGACAAGAAATTCGATTTGGCCCTAAATTATTGCAGGAGCAAAATGATTTATTTATTGCTAAATATCGCAAACAATTAGCTAAATATCAACAATTATTAACAAAAATTCCGATAGATACTTATAAATATAAATATATTGCTAATTTGGCACAAGAAATTGAGGAGATGTTATCATGACAGTTACGGTAGGGACAATTGTTAAACGCTTCGAAGAAAGTTATCCGTTATGGATGGCAGAAGCGAATGATCCTAATGGTTTACATTTTGGCTCGTTAGATAATGAAGTTAAAAAAGTAATGATTACTTTAGATGTGAGACCTGATGTTGTCCAAGAAGCTATTGAGAAAAAGATCGATTTGATTATCGCCAAACATCCGCCTATTTTTAGCCCAATTAAACGCTTAACAGACGAAACTGTACAAACAAAGATGTACAATGAAATCATCCGCAATAACATTAATATTTATGCTGCTCATACTAATATTGATATTGCGCCTAATGGTTTAAATGATTGGTTATTAGAAGAGTTAGACTGTAAAGTGATTGATTATTTATCACTCGTACATCAAATTCCGTATGAAATGTTTACCATTAATGTAGATATTTATGAGGAAAAGAAAACAGAAATTGTGCAATCTTTAAAAAAGCTTAAAGATTGCCAACTTTTAACAGTAAATCCAGTAATTAATGGTATTGTATCGCCAAAAGCTAAAAAAAATATGCTACAATTATTACATAAGGATTATTCATTTTCACAGCAGAATATTATTTGGCAATCTTTATCTGAAGGGCCATTCCAAGAGTATGGTATTGGGCGTGTCGGAATGTTATCACAACCACTGACATTAACGGCCTTATCAGATTTAATTAAAGAAAAATATCAAATGGATCATGTGAAATTGATTACGAAAAATCCGCAAGTCAAAGTCCAAAAAGTAGCTATTTGTAGTGGTTCGGGCCAAAAATTTTATCATGATGCCTTGGCTAAACAAGCTGATGTTTATATTACAGGTGATGTTTATTATCATGTTGGCCATGATATGTATGATGATAATTTAAATGTCATTGATGCAGGACACTACATTGAACATTTAGTGAAGCTAAAATTAGCTAGCTTAATGCGTCAATGGGCAAAAGAGCAAGCTTGGGACATTGATATTGAACAATCACAAGTAAATACAAATCCATTTCGTGTTTACTAATAAGATTTAAGGGGATTGGAAAATTATGAAATATGAAAGTTTAGTACCGCGCTTTATTAAATACGTAAAAGTAAATACACGTTCAGATGCCAATAGTCAAACTATTCCATCAACACCATCACAAATTGCTTTTGCAAAAGATTTAATGGTAGAGTTAAAAGAAATCGGCTTACAAGAAATTGATTACAACGAAAAAAATGGTTATGTAACTGCTGTATTACCAGCTAATACTGAAAAACAAAATGTACGTAGCATTGGTTTTATCGCTCATATGGATACAGCTGATTTTAATGCTGAAGGTGTAAATCCACAAATCGTTAAAGATTATGATGGTAAATCAGATATTGCTTTGGATAAAGATGGTAAATATAAATTAACAGTTAAAGATTTTCCAAATTTACAAAATTATGCTGGTCAAAATTTAATCACAACTGATGGTTCAACTTTACTAGGTGCTGATGATAAAGCTGGATTAGCTGAAATTATGACAGCTATGCAATATTTAGTAAAACATCCAGAAATTAAACACGGTAAAATTATGGTTGCTTTTGGTCCAGATGAAGAAATTGGTACAGGAGCAGATCATTTTGACGTTGAAAAATTCCCTGTTGATTTTGCATATACAATTGATGGCGGTCCGTTAGGTGAATTAGAATATGAAACATTTAATGCAGCACAAGCAGATATTACATTTTTAGGTAAAAATGTTCATCCCGGTACAGCTAAAAATACAATGATTAATGCACTATCATTAGCAATTGAATTTGATAAATATTTACCAGCTTTAGAAGTTCCCGAACATACTGAAGGACGTCAAGGATTCCATCATTTAATGGAGTTGACAGGTAATGTTGAACAAGCTCAAGCAAGCTATATTATTCGCGATCATGATCGTAAAACTTTCGAAGAACGTAAAGAACGCTTTGAAATGATTACATCATACATGAATGAACGTTTTGATGAAGATCGCGTTCAATTAAAAATGTGGGATCAATATTACAATATGGGTGAAATTATTGAAAAAGATATGAGTATTATTGATTTGGCTGAAGATGCGATGAAAGCTGTAGGAGTAACTCCAATTGTAGAGCCTGTTCGTGGTGGAACTGATGGTTCAAAAATTAGTTTTATGGGTATTCCAACACCAAATATTTTCAGTGGTGCAGAAAATATGCATGGACGCTTTGAATTTGTTTCAGAACAAACAATGGAAAAAGCAACAGATGTTATTATTGAAATTGTTCGCTTAAATGATGAACGTGCCTAATTTTGACTAAATTTAGTGCTCCTCATAACTGAGGAGCCTTTTTTCAAAGGAGTGACATGATGATAGGTCCAATAGTTGAACACATGTTAACAGATGGATATAACAATGATTATATGATTTCTGAAGATAATGTTGCTCATGTGATGGAAGATAATACAGCATTACACGCAGCGCTGATTTTAGTGAGTGTAGGCTATAATAGTATTCCGGTTTTGAATAAAGAAAATCAGTTTTTAGGGACTATTAGTCTGGCTGATATTTTATCTAATTTGTTTGAAGTTGAGGCTGATTCATATCAAGAGTATTTAAGTAATATTCAAGTAAAAACTATTATGAATTATGATGCCAAAGCTGTGAAGTATCCATATGCCATTGAAGAGATGATGCATCAACTAGTGAATCAAAATTATGTAGCTGTAGTTGGTGAAAACGAGCAATTCATTGGTATTTTAACGCGCAAAGAATTACTGAAAGCAATTAACTATTTAGCACATGAGTTAGAAAAAGAATATTTGGTTTCTCCGAAAGAAAAATTGGAACGTTAACATATTAGTCTATGATTGAAGTTTTAGTGTAACAACAAAAGGAACAACTATCCAAGAAATTTCAATAAAAGATTGAAGTTTGGTGAAGTTGTTCTTTTTATTTTGGCATTGCTATTTATGTTTGATTACGAAATGTCTTTTTAATCGTGATACTTGACTAAATATTGTAGATAGATGCATAATAAAATTGTTAAAAGCTTCTTTAGTTCTAATTGGTGAGAACACCGGATTCGTAACCCGGAAATGACAGTTCAACTCTGTCAAGAAGCATTGATGTAGAAAAATTACACAAAATGGTTTAAAAAAAATCAAAAAAATCATACATTTTTGCTTTACAAATAGCGAGTGATTGGATAAAATAATATTTGTTAAGACGGCGGATGTGGCGAAGTGGTTAACGCTCCGGATTGTGGCTCCGGCATTCGTGGGTTCGATTCCCATCATCCGCCTTACTGATAGAGATGCTTGCTTAGCATCTCTTTTTTTATTGATAAAAGGAAGTGATCATTTGAACCAAAAATTAAAAGGTGTTTTGTTAGCCATGCTCGGTGCATTATGTTGGGGCATTCAAGGGCCGATTTCACAGTTTTTATTTCAAGAAACAGTCGTGTCAACAGAATGGTTGATGGGGATTAAAATGTTGGTCGCAGGAATCATTTTATCGATTTATGCTATTAGTAGAGAAGGCTTACATAAATTTATGGCTCCGTGGCACCACGTTAAAGAAGGTAGTAAATTATTGGCATATGCTTTATTTGGGATTACACTAGTTCAGTATATGTATTTTTTAACTATTAAGGTTAGTGATGCGGGAATTGCTACGATTTTACAAAGTTTGGGTACTATCATTATTATTATTTTAACGTTAATTATTTATCATAAGCTACCAACTAAGGCGGAAAGTTTTTCGGTTGTGTTAGCTTTAGTTGGGACATGGTTTTTAGTGACTAGTCCATCATCGTTACTAAAATTAAATTTATCAACAAAAACAATTATATTTGGTTTGCTTTTAGCTTTTGCGGGGGCGATGCAAACAATGATTCCTGTTGGTTTGTTGAAAAAATATAGCTCTTTTATTTTATTAGGACATGCTATGTTAATTGGAGGGATTATTTTTACATGTATTCATCCTTTTTGGCGTGATTATCCTAAACTAACAATGCCAGTATTGCTTGGCGTATCCTTTATTGTACTATTTGGGACAGCTTTAGCGTACATTTGTTTTACTTCAAGTTTGAAGTATATTTCAGCTACTTCAGCGGGGTTATTAGCAGCCGTTGAGCCGGTATCAGCAGTAATTGGAACCGTTTGTTTTTTAGGAACAACTTTTACTTGGAATCAACTTTTAGGCGGTGTATTAGTTGTTAGTACTATTTTTATTTTAGCATTATTTAATAAAAAAGAAGGTTGAGTATTGTTAAGACTCAACCTTCTTTTATCGTTATTGGGCAAAATGATTATAATTTCTCAGATTCGTGCATAATTTTTTTAATTTCATGAATCACTTTCTTTTGTTCTAAATAACTTTTAGCTTTGTTATCATCATTTTGAATATTAGCTAAAGTTGTATCTAAATTTTTGATTTCAGCATCAATTTTTTGAATTGTACTTGTTTCGTGATTTAAAAAATCTTTGGTCGCTTTAGCGTTTTCACTGGCTGCTTTGGCTTCATCTTTTTCTATTTTATTTTCTTTACGAATAATACTATGAATATCGTGCAAAGCTTTTTCTTGTTCGTAAAAATGTTTAATTTTGCTAGTTGTTTCTTCCATTTTTTCTAAATTAGTATCTAACTCATCGAAACGTTTGGCGATTTTTTCCATTAATTTAGCTTCTTTTGCAACATAATCAGTCATAATTAATCATCCTTTCTCTGATATATTTATCATACCGCTTTTCAAGATATGCCAGATAAATGATGCATTAATAGAGCTTATTTTAGGTGGGATAGTGCGATAAAAACAAGTTTTTCAGCAACAATTTTGCTTACTTTTGTTTATATTTTATTGAGGTGACAAAAGTGTGGGAATTACAAAAAGATGAACGACCAAGAGAAAGATTAATTAAAGTGGGGCCTAAGGGATTAGCTAATTATGAGTTATTAGCCATTATTTTACGAACTGGCAGTAAAAATTGTGATGTTTTAAGTTTAGCTAAAAGAATCTTACATAACTATCCTCACTTGGCTGATTTACGCTATGTTAAAATCGAAGAGTTAAAGCAAATCCCTGGCTTAGGCGATGCTAAAGCTAGTGAATTATTGGCAGTTATTGAATTTGGTCAGCGTTTAATGCAACCAACAAATCATCAGCTATTAAAATTTACGAAAAGTTCAACGATTGGTCCTTATTTATGTCAATTAATTGGCCATCATTTACAAGAACATGTCATAGTAATTTGTCTTAATAGTCAAAATGAAGTATTACAACTTGAAGAATTATTTATCGGTAGTTTGACAGAGTCTATCGTTCATCCACGAGAAATATTTAATGTGGCGATTCGTGTGGCAGCGGCTAAAATTATTATAGCTCACAATCATCCTAGTGGTAATTGTCGTCCTAGTAATGCTGATTTACAGTTGACTAAGCGATTAATAGAGGCTGGGCAATTATTAGGGATTCCGGTAATTGATCACTTTATTGTAACTAAGCGTAATTATTATAGTATTTCAGAACATCAAAACAATGGATAAAAACATGATTGAATTTTGTGATATTGATATATTAAGCTTTTTGAAATATATCTTCGAAAAATAAGATGAAATTAAAGGTGTTAATTAAAACTTTAACTATAATAAAGGCAGACAAGAAGAAAGGAATGATTCCAATGAAAAAATGGTATAATAAAGGAATTATTAGTCTCGTTGCAGTATTTTTATTATTTGGTTTAGCAGGATGTGGTTCATCTTCTGATAAAAGCTCAAATGATGCTAAAAAAGAAGACAAAGTATCAGAAACAACAAAACCAAAAGCAAAATTTAAAAAAGGGGAAGAAGTTAAGCTAGAAACGCACCATATGGAAGGTATGTATGGAGCAAAAGCTAAAATTGTAGAAGTCAAATATACTAAGTACTATGAAGTTAACTATAAATCAACAGTAGATGGTCAAGAAGTTAAAAATCATAAATGGGTTGTCCAAGATGAAATTAAAGATAATCCATCAAACTTAAAACCAGGCGATCATGTTACTTTAGAAGCTGATCATATGAAAGGTATGAAAGGTGCAGAAGCGACTATCGACGCCGTTCATGAAGGATTTATTTATGCAGTCGATTATCACCCAACAAATGATACATCAAAAGAAGTGAAAGATCATAAATGGGTAACACAAGATGAAATGACTAAATGGAAATAATTCTATTAGGAATAAAAAATAAATAATTAGCCATTTTATTAACTTATCTAGCCAAGGACTGTTTGCTGTAATTTACAGGCTGCAGTCCTTTTTATTTAACTTAATATATGTATGTTTAATTTATCTTTTTAAAAAATTACATAAAAAAAACCCCAAATTTTGAACATTTTTGATGTCCAAAATTTGGGGTTTATTTTATAAAGATTAACTTCTTTTTTTATTTATCATCCGCTCGAATAATAATAGGTAAGACAATTGGATAACGATTTGTTTTTTCAGCTAAAAATGGTTGTAAAGCATTCATCACAGCTTTATTTAAAGTACTTTCGTTACAATTATTTTCTTTCATTGCTTTACGTAAAGTATGGAATAATAATTTTTGAGCTTGATGAATTAATTCTCCTGATTCACGCATATAAATGAAACCGCGTGATAATAAATCAGGACCAGCTAAAATTTCTTTCGTTTTAAAATTAATAGTTGCTACGGCTACGACTAAACCATCTTCCGCTAAAATACGACGATCACGTAAAACAATACTACCGATATCACCAATACCATTACCATCGATATAAACATCACCTGCTTGGAAGTGATCAGCAATACGCGCTGAATTTTCTGTTAAGGCTAAAATATCACCATTTTCTAAAATGAAACAATGATCTTTTGGAACGCCAACTTTTTCGGCTGTTAAAGCGTGAATTTTTTGCATCCGATATTCACCATGGACAGGTACAAAATATTTTGGTTTTAATAAACGAAGCATTAATTTCTCTTCTTGTTGGCCGCCATGACCAGAAGTGTGAATATTATTCATTCGATCGTGAATAACATTAGCTCCTGCTTCTTCTAAGTTATTAATTAATTGGTTAACTGATTTTGTATTCCCTGGGATTGGATGGCTTGAAAAAACAACTGTATCATCTGGATGAATCGAAATTTGTCGATGTGTACCATTAGCGATTCGACTTAAGGCCGCCATTGATTCGCCTTGCGAACCAGTACATAAAATTAAAATTTCGTCAGCTGGATAATCATTCACTTCTTTTGGTTCGATAAATGTACCTTTTGGAACATTGAAGTAACCTAATTTTTGTCCATTAACAATTGCATTTTCCATGCTGCGACCGAAAACAGCAATTTTACGACCTGTTTTGACGGCAGCTTCTACTGTTTGTTGTAGACGTGAAATATTAGAAGCAAAAGTAGCTAAAATAATACGGCCATCGATTTTTTCGAAAATTTGTAAAATCTCTTGGCCAATTTCTGCTTCAGAATTAGTAAATGTTGGAACTTCTGCATTTGTACTATCAGACATTAAACAAAGGACGCCTTCATCACCAATTTTAGCCATTTTATGTAAATCTGCCGGTTCTTGAACTGGAGTGAAGTCAAATTTGAAGTCACCAGTTAGAACAATATTTCCTGGCGGTGTTTTTACTACGACACCTAATGACTCAGGAATACTGTGAGTCGTACGGAAAAAACTAACAGAAGTTTTGCGGAATTTTAAAATGGTATCTTCGTTAATTTCGTGTAATATAGCATCACGTAATAGTCCGTGTTCTTCCAATTTATTTGAAATTAATGCTAAGGCTAATGGTGTAGCATAAATAGGGATATTGATTTGTTTTAGTAAAAACGGAATCCCACCAATATGATCTTCGTGACCATGCGTAATCACAAGAGCTTTAACTTTTTGTTTATTTTGGACGATATAAGTATAGTCAGGAATAACATAGTCAATTCCTAATAGTTCATCTTCTGGAAATTTAATTCCAGCATCAACTAAAATAATTTCATCTTGGAATTGAACACCATAACTATTTTTACCGATTTCATCTAAGCCACCAATAGCGAAAACACCAGTTTCATTATTTTTAATAATTGGCTTTGTCATTATTTAAACTCCACTAATTTAAAATCCGCATGTTCTTTTTCGTATTCTAAATGAGCGCCTTCTAGTGGTTGAATTAACTCAATATTGTAATCTGTATTTGCTTCTAAAGTAGCACGAGCTTCTACAGCATCTGGTGCTTCAATATATAAAGCATGTGTATGTTCACGTTTTGGATTTCGAACTTTCGTTTCTTGATAAAAAACTTTAAAAATCATAAAAAGACCTCCAAATTTTTTTGTTACATTTTCGTACATAAAGTATTGTCTTAATTTTATCATAAATTAGCCTTAAAGTATATAAATGAGGCAGTAGTTAAGTAAAAAGTCAATGCTTGTTTATTATTATTATTGATATAATATGTTAATTGTAGAGGAGGTTGAAAATGAAATTAATGCTCAAATATTTAAAGCGACATTGGTTTTTATGTTTGCTTGATTTATTATGTGTCTCAGGTTTTGTCAGCACTGAATTGGGACTACCTTATTTATTTGCAAAGATGATTGATTTAGGCGTTTTAAATCATAATTTGGCATATGTTAAAAAAATTATGTGGATTATGATTGCTGTAACAATTATCGGAACTATTTTAAACTTATGTCTAGCTACAATCGTTTCGAAAATTACAACAACAATTGTTAAAGAAATTCGGGATGATTTATTTCATAAAGTTCAGAAGTACTCACATCAAGAATATGAAAAGATTGGAGTATCTTCTTTAATTACGCGTTTAACAAATGATGCCTATCAAATTATGTTATTTTTAAATATGGTTTTACGCATCGGAATGATTGCTCCTGTTATGTTTGGTGTTAGTATTTTCTTAGTGATAACGACAAATATTTCATTAGCGACATTTGTGTTAATTGCTTTACCAATTTTATTATTTTTAGTGATTTACATTGGTAAAAAATCAGAACCATTATCTACAAAACAACAAGGTAATTTAGATAAAATTAACCAAATGATGCGGGAAAATTTAAGTGGGATTCGTGTTATTCGCGCTTTTGCCCGTGAAAATTTTGAAGAAAAGCGTTTTGAAGAAGCAAATCAAGCTTATCAGCAAAGTTCGAAAAAGCTATTTTTATTAATGGCAGTTAACCAGCCAGCCTTTTATTTCTTGTTTTTAAATGTTATTGCTCTTATCTTATGGTTTGGCGCAAAACAAATCATGATAGGTAGTTTAGAAATTGGTAATTACATGGCTGTTATTGAATATATTTTCCATGCGATGTTTTCATTAATGTTATTTGCGACTATTTTTATCATGTATCCACGAGCTAACGTTTCAGCTAAAAGAATTTTAGCGGCTTTAAATCAAAAGATTAGTTTAACTAATACAGGAAATCAGCACGTCGAAAAACAAAATATGCAATTGTCATTTGATCATGTCGACTTTGCTTATCCTGGTCAAAATATAAATATTTTACAAAATATTACATTTAACGTTAAAGCTGGTGAAACTATTGCTTTCATAGGTGGGACAGGAAGTGGTAAAAGTACATTATTACAATTAATTCCAAGATTGTATGATGCAACAAATGGTGAAATTCGCTTAAATGGGCAATTATTAGCAGATTACCAATTGCAATCGTTACGTCAAGCTTTAAGTTATGTGCCTCAGAAGGCGATTTTATTTGAAGGAACTATTGCGGAAAATTTACGGTTTGGTAAAAACGATGCTACAGATGAAGAATTATGGCAAGCTTTAGAAATTGCTCAAGCAAAAGAATTTGTTTTAGAAAAAGAAGGCGGCCTAAATGCTAAAGTTGCAGAAGGTGGTTCTAACTTTTCTGGTGGCCAAAAACAGCGTTTAGCTATTGCTAGAGCTTTAGTTCGCCAGCCCGAAATTTATTTGTTTGATGATAGTTTTTCAGCACTTGATTTCAAAACAGATGCGAAATTACGGCAAGCTTTGAAAAAATCAGTAGCAAGTAATGCAATTATGATGATCGTTGCTCAGCGTATTTCGACTATTATGAATGCTGATCAAATTGTAGTCTTAAATCAAGGGCAAATTGTAGCTATTGGTCAACATGAGGAATTACTAGCAACATGTCCAGAATATTTAGAAATTGCTAAAACCCAATTAGCAGAGGAGGAATTATAATGAAAGAAATGGCCTCATCTCTAAAACGTCTATTGACATATATCAAACCTTATAAATGGTTGTTTACATGTTCGTTAATCTTAAGTGTCATTTGGGTTATCGCTAGTGCAGCAATGCCTTATATGTTAGGACTTGTGACAAGTAGTATTACAAATAGATTATTACAACATCAACCAGTTGATATGCATGAAGTTTTGCGATTAGTAATTTTATTTGCACTTGTAAATGTAGTTAGTTTAGTTGCGCAATATGGAGCTAATGCTAGTATTACAGTTGTTGTACAAAATTCAATGTATGACTTACGTAATGATATTGCCAAAAAAATTAATCGGTTACCAGTTTCATATTTTGATTATCATAAACAAGGTGATTTATTAAGTCGGGTGACAAATGACGTAGATGCTTTAAGTAATGCTTTACAACAAGGATTTATTAATTTATTGACGTCTATTTTATCTATTACAGCTGTATTAGTTATCATCTTTTTAATGAATGTCAAGTTAGCTTGTGTCATTGTTTTGATGATTCCTTTAACAGCGTTATTAGCTAAAGCTTTAGTTCATTATTCACAACCATATTTTAAAAAACAACAAGATGCTTTAGGAAGTTTACAAGGATTTGTGCAGGAAAGTATGTCTGGCTTTAATGTTATTAAATTATACGGCCAAGAAGAATATATGGAGCATAAATTCGGTCAGGCCAATAGTAAATTAATGCATTATGGTTTCCGGGCAGCACTATTATCATCTTTTATGATGCCATTGACGAATATGGTAACATATGGAACATATTTAACAGTTGGGACACTTGGTAGTATTTATGCGTTACAAGGTATTTTGACAGTTGGGGAAGTGCAAGCCTTTATTCAATATGTTTGGCAAATGAATCAACCATTAAGTCAAATTTCGCAATTATCAGGTGTTTTACAAGGAGCCACTGCTGGGATGAAACGTATTTTTGCGTTATTAGATGAACCGGAAGAAGTGGTAACTGATGAATTAACAGTGCCAGCTGATATAAAAGGTCAAGTAGAAATTAAGCATGTAGATTTTTCTTATTATCCTGATCAACCATTAATTGAAGAATTGAATTTAAATATCCAACCAGGACAAACAGTTGCTATTGTTGGTCCCACAGGTGCTGGTAAAACAACATTTGTTAATTTGCTAATGCGTTTTTACGAAGTGAATAAAGGTGAAATTTTAATCGATGGCATCGATATGCGGAAAGTCAAGCAGCAAAAAATGCGTCAATTATTTGGGATGGTTTTACAAGATGCTTGGTTATTTGAAGGTACAGTTATGGAAAATTTACGCTTTGGTAATTTAGAGGCGACAGATGAAGAAATTATGCAAGTAGCCAAAGATGTAAATATTCATGAATATATTGAAGCTTTACCAGAAGGTTACCAAACGTATATTAGTAGTGATAATCAATATTTATCACAAGGACAAATGCAATTGTTGACTATTGCCCGTGCAGTTTTAAGTAATCCAAAAATTTTAATTTTAGATGAAGCTACAAGTTCAGTCGATACGAAAATTGAAGCGAAAATTCAAGAAGCTATGGATTATGTTATGGAAAATCGAACAAGTTTTGTGATTGCTCATCGTTTATCAACAATTAAAGAAGCAGATTTAATTTTAGTCATGGAACATGGAAAAATTATGGAACATGGAACACATGACGAATTACTAGCGCAAGGTCAAATTTATAGTCAACTTTATCATAGTCAATTTGAAGCTTAAGAACTGGAATATTTATCCAGTTCTTTTTTTTGATTGACATTCTAATAATGAAAAGTTAAGGGAATTATATTAAAATAAAAAATGAATGTAAAAAGGAGGAAATAAAATGTTTAAGGAATTTCCAGAAGCTTGGCAAAAAATATTAAATAATCAAAATATGCAAATGGCTACAACTATTCAAAAAGATAGTTATTCTGTTTTACAAAATAAAGAAAACGCTTTACTGATTTCGCCGACAGGAACAGGTAAAACATTAGCATATATTTGGCCATTATTACCGAAGTTAAGATCTGGGATACGTAATCAATTAGTCATTGTGGCTCCTAGCCAAGAATTAGCTTTGCAAATTACAAAAGTGGTACGAGAGTGGGCTAAAGCCTTGGATTTTAGTGTTATTCAATTAATTGGTGGCGCTAATATTAATCGACAAATCGATAAATTAAAAAAACATCCTGAAATTGTAGTCGGAACGCCGGGACGATTAGTGGAGTTAATGAATCGTCGCAAAGTTCGGGCGGATTATGTTGAAACAATTGTCTTTGATGAAATTGATGCTTTATTTACAAATAAAGCAGAATTGAATTTTGCTAATCAATTATTAAAGAAAGTACAACGTGATACGCAATTTATAGGAGTTACGGCCACTTTTGCTGAGCCTATTTTACAGTTTTTACCAGCTAATATTCAAATCATTGATGCATCTAAAACAGATAATTCAAAAGGAGAAATTACGGAATATTATTTAGAAACACCACTTCGCAAAAGAGTGGAAATTTTACGCAAATTAGCATATACTCCTGATTTTCATGCAATGGTTTTCTTTAATACCGTACAAGAATTGGGGGTTGTTGCCGATAAATTAAGTTTTGAAGGTATACCTATTAGTACCTTAGCTTCTGATGAAAGTAAATTTGAACGGCAAATGTCATTGAAAGCCTTTAAAAATAAGCAAAGTGCTTTATTATTAACAACGGATATTAGTAGTCGAGGTTTAGATCTTGAGAATTTAACAACTGTCGTTAATTATGATGTGCCAGTAAATCGAGAAAGTTATATTCATCGGAGTGGTCGAGTTGGTCGAATGAAACAAGCAGGTAGAGTAATTAACTTAGTCAATGGGCATGAATTGAAAGCATTACGCAAATTAATCTCCAAAGATCAGCAGTTGCAACAAATTTATGTTCATCATGGTGAATTAACAACTGAGAGCAATCAAAAAAAGAATACTAACTAATGAAAGGTTGACTGCAAGTGTCAAGTCGAAAAGATGAAATTATTCAAAAATTAAGCGAAGTCAATGAAGCTATGACAGCAAATGGCTTAGCCAATTTACTGAATTTAGATCGTGCAAATGTTAGTCGTTATTTAAATGAACTTAATAAAGAGGGATTAGTTACTAAAAGTGACGGAAGACCTGTCCGCTATCAGTTAAAGCAAAATAATATCAATAAACAACCAAGTTTTGAAAACTTGGTTGGTCATAATGCATCGTTAAAAACGGCTATTCAAAAAGCGAAGGCAGCTATTTTATATCCGCCAAAGGGTTTACATACATTATTGTTTGGAGAAACGGGAACAGGTAAAAGTTTATTTGCAGAATGTATGTATAATTACGCTAAATCAGCAGGGATGTTAAAAAGCGATGCGCCTTTTGTAGCTTTTAACTGTGCCGATTATGCGCAAAATCCACAGTTACTATTTGCTCATATTTTTGGTGTCCGTAAAGGAGCCTTTACTGGTGCAGAGCAAGATAGTGATGGTTTAGTAGCTCAAGCAGACGGGGGAATTTTATTTTTGGATGAAATTCATCGTTTGCCGCCAGAAGGGCAAGAAATGCTTTTTACTTTTATTGATAAAGGTGTTTATCGTCCTTTAGGGGAAAGTAAACAGACACATCAAGCAAGTGTTCAAATTATAGGTGCTACAACAGAACAATCAAGTAGTTTTTTAACAACGTTTAATCGCCGAATTCCAATGTCTATTGAATTACCACCACTACGTGAACGAACACTCGAAGAAAGATTTGAAATTGCTACATACTTTTTACAATTAGAAGCTAATCGTTTGAATGTACCGATTATGGTCGAACGTGATGTAATTTTATCCTTAATGACTTATCAAGTAGAAGCTAATGTGGGCCAAGTAAAGCGGGATATTAAATTAATTTGTGCTAAATCATTTTTACAATATCAATTACAAAATAAGACGAATGCTGTAATTAGCCAGCAAGATTTGCCTTTAAATATTCAAAAAGGTTTATTACTGTTAAAGCAGCAACAAGGGAAAATTACAGAATTATTAGCTAATTTAAAAAGTGAAATTATCTTTTTACCAGGTAGTAAACCAGTAGAATTATATCCAGCGGCTAAAAATGAAAATACCGAATCATTTTTAGAAGGTGATATGAGTTTACAAGAAATTAATTATTTTGATCAGTATGTCGATGAGTTGCAAGAAGCAGCTAACACAAGATATCAAGTAAATGTAAAATATCAACATTTAGCACAAGAATTATATGATTTAGCAGGAGCCAAATTAGACCGCACATATAATAAAAGATCACAGTTTGCTTTTGCGATGCACTTGCAAATTATGTTAGAACGTTTACAAGAAAAAAAAGAAATCAAACATCCAGATTTAACAGCTATTCGTAAACATTATTTAAAAGAATTCCAGGTAGCGATGGAATTATCACAATATATTGAAGAACAAATTGATTTTAGTTTACCAATGGATGAGATTGGATTTATTACAATGTTTTTAGCTTTACCTGAGCATCAAATTAAGCAAGAAAAAAAATTAGTTCAAGTTTTTGTGTTAATGCATGGTGAACAAACAGCAAGTAATATGTTACGGACTGCGCAAGAATTGATGCAAACTAATCAAGGTATCGCTTTTGATATGTCTTTGCAAACTAATGTCTTAGATATGTATCAAACTTTATTAGAATATATTAAACAGCAACATTATCAAAAAGATGATGAAATTTTATTATTGACTGACATGGGATCATTAACAAGATTTGGCGAAATGATTAGTAAAGAAACAGATATAAGAGTGAAAACAATTCCACTTGTTAGTACTTCGGTAGTCATGGAAGCTTTACGTTTAGCTGAACAAGCTTTTTCACTGGAAGAAATTTATCAAAGTTTAATTCAGTCAATGTCATCAATTTTAGAACAACAAGAAGTTGATACTTTACAAAATAAACAAAAAGCTATTGTAGTTACATGTTTTACAGGTGAGGGTGTCGCTAGTCGATTAAATGAACGTGTACGCGAGATTGTAAATGGTGAAGATTATAAAATTATTCAAATGCAATTTTTAGAACATAGCACTTTTAGACGACATATAGATGATATGCAAAAACAGTATGATATTAAAGCGATTGTGGGGACTGTAAGTATTCATTACCATAGCATTCCGTATTTTTCAGTTATTGATTTATTTGATGATAAACAAATAGAAATGTTTAAACGTGCGCTTGAAGATGAAATTCCAATTGATTCATTAATCGAGCCACTTGAAGAAACATTGAAACAAATTGATGATATTCCTCGCTTATTGACGATGATTCGAAAACAATTACATAATGTTCAACATGACTTGAGTTTATTTGTGGAACCAAATATTGAAGCTGGCATTATTTTACATTTAGCCTTTTTGATCGATTGCTTATTAAAAAAAGAAAAAATCCAACCAAAATTGCAAAAATTGGATGAATTTAAACAAAATAATAAATTAGTCTTTGATGTTGTTACAACGCAATTATTACCTATTGAACAACAATATAATGTCCAATTTAATGATGATGAACGCGCTTTAATTACACAAATGATTATTCAAAATCAATTAGAATCAGAATTTGTTAAATCAACTTTGCTGACATAGTGTGTAGCTATTTAGTTAGTGTGTAATAAATTGTCGTAATTGAAAACGTTTTAAAATAGGCTTTTTGCGTATATAAAATGTTGGCATGCTGTTTGCTTATATATAGGTGAATAACATTTTAAGGAGAGATTCACTATGGAAAAAACAACAATTATGTTAGCATGTGCAGCAGGAATGAGTACAAGTTTACTTGTTACAAAAATGCAAGAAGCTGCTAAAAATAAAGGTATTGACGCAGAAATTTTTGCTGAATCAGCTGGTGAAGCTGAAAAAACAGTTGAAGATAAAAAAATTGATATTTTATTATTAGGACCACAAGTTCGTTTCATGCAAAAACAATTTGAAGATAAATTAGCTGATAAAGGTATTCCAGTAGCTGTTATCGATATGGCTGATTACGGTATGATGAATGGACAAAAAGTTTTAGATACAGCATTAGAATTAATTAACAAATAGGTTCGAGGTATAAAGTTTATGGAACAAGCCAATTTAGAAGTAATTATGGGTTTAATTATGAATGCTGGTGATGCTAAAAGTAATGCCATGGAAGCTATTCAACTTGCAAAAGAAGGGCAATTTGAAGAAGCTAGTGCAAAAATTGAAGCAGCAGAACAAGCATTAATTCAAGCTCATCATTCACAAACAGAAATGCTAACGCAAGAAGCACAAGGAACAAGTGTTGAAATTTCATTATTAACAGTTCATAGTCAAGATCATTTAATGACATCAATTACATTTGTTGATTTAGCTAAAGAATTGGTTGAAATATATCAACGAATTGATAAATAAAATAACAATAAAAACGACTTGTCGGTTATAGCTGATAAGTCGTTTTTGTTTTTATAAAAAGATTGTTGCGCTAAATAAAGTTAGATATTATAATAAAGCAGAGAGAGTGATTGATTATTTATGAAATCTTTTTGGGAGGATGACAAAAGGTGGATTAAATAATGAAAAAAATAACTAAATATATTATGATAAGCAGCATCATTTTATTTAGTTTGATGATACCGAAAATGAGTTTGGCAAAAACATTAATAGCTTCTGGCACGGGAGCTAGTGATGCCCGAATTTTTGATAATCAAGGTCAAAATGTAACAGGTCAAGATTTAAATCGGTGGTCTAATTATGAAGTTAAATATCATTGGGAAATTGAAACGACGGAGTCGCTTCAAGCTGGTGATCAAATTGAGTTTATATTACCTCAAAATATTCAAGTTATTTCGGATATTAAATTTGATGTTATTAATCGTGAAGGAAAGATTGTCGGAAAATTTATACTGTTAAAAGGGCAAAGGATTGGTACATTAACCTTTAATAATTATTTTGAAGATAAAGACGTGACAAAACTTGATGGTACACTTTCTTTCTCAGTGAATGGCACAATAGATGATGACGATCATACTTGGGAAATTATTAAATCAGGTTGGTTAGACGACAATAAAACGCCGCATTGGACAATTACTTATAATCCTAATGAAAACCATTTAACAAATGTCACAATTAGTGATGAATTAATTGGTGATCAAAAGTTAAATCCAAATTCTATTCAAATTGTTTTAGGGCGTTTTGATAATGGCCGATTTATCGAAGCTGAGACAATTAATAATCCGATTGGAAATGGTTTATTGGAAGTGACAGCTAATGGCTTTGTATTAAAATTGGCTGAATTACATTCAGCGTTGCAAATTCGTTATACTACCACATTGACTAATTACGGACAAATTGATATTGGTAATAAAGTTAATAGTGAAGCTAATGGACTAGGAAATAATGCTGATGTAGCTTACATTAAAGTCATAGGTGATGGGATGATTGATGCTGATATTCATAAACCAAGCACAAGTAGTACTTTGCCTGTAAGTAAGGTAAATGAATCAAGTAGGACAACAAAAGTCAGTTGCTACACTAAAAACTCAACGGATAAGCCTCAAGTCACTACACAATCATCGAAGACTCATCAATTGACTAAATCTTCAGGTCAGAGTTATTCAAATGTTAATGGAAGTATAACAAAGCAAAGTCAAACAACGACAGCACAAACAAGACAGACAACTAGTCATATGCCATCTTCTGCTAGTACAGAGCTAAGAAAAAGTCATTATTTGAAAACAACAGCAGCTGTAACTTCAACGAATAGTACTTCTGATTATCGTCAGACAAGTGATAAGCTGCAAAGTACGATGACTAAATTAACAACGTTTAAGCGTCAGTTTAGTTTGCCTCAAACAAGTGAAAAGAGACAAGTGAGTTTACTTATACTTGGTATTATTTGTATTATAAGTTCGTATCTTTTATATCGTAAACATAAAAACTGGATTTAAAGATAAAATCCAGTTTTTTATGTTTTAGTTATGAGAATGTTTATCAAAATAATTAAGGCTTTGTTTTAAGTTGCTATGGAAGTAAATATTATCAAAATAAGTACCATGCGCAATGCCGAGCCCTAAAGCATGATAGTAAATATCTTTTGAGGCACATTGAACATTTAACTCAAAAATAAGCGCTTGTTTGTCTTCATCAAAATGAATATCAATTGTTGATGAAGTTTGTTTAGCTGTTTTTAGATAAATATGTGCTTGATAAGGAAATTTGGGCATTAATTGTTGAGCTTGTAACAATTCTTTTAAAATCATAAATGGAAAAAATAATGATTGTAAAGCTGATGTTTCATCATAAGTTTCTTTATATTTAATTGATGATAAACCATTATTTTTTTTCCGACATTTAAAATAAGTGTCGTATTTTAATAAGGCAGCATTTTCTAAAACAAATTGTTTTAATAGTTGATAATAGTTGTGAATATCAATGATGTTTTCATCAGCTGAAAAAGTATCAATTTGATATTTTACATCGCTTGTTTCTAAAAATAATTGCTCATTTTTTAAAACATTATCAATTAAAGTATTATGATACTTAACTTCACTTGGAAAAGCGATAGTATGTGTTAAAAAAGCATCAAAATAATCGAAATTATACATATTCAAATCACCAAGTATTTTTTCTTTAAGTATAAAATTTATCTGATTTTCTTTCAACCAATTAGGCAGAAAAGATTGTACAAATTTATAGATATGTTAAAATTAACAAGAACTAGGAGGTAAAAATAGTGGCAAATGAAGAGTTTACCTTATGTCCAAAATTCCAAAAAAGCTTCGATATTTTAGGGAAAAAGTGGAATGGCTTAATTATCGAAGTTTTGTTGAATAATGGTCAACAACGATTTGGGGAATTAACGAAAAAAATTCCCGAAATTAGTGATCGTGTACTAGTTAGTCGTTTGAAAGAACTTGAAGAAGAACATATTGTGGAGAAAGTTTGGATAGATGATAATCAATATTGTGAATATCGTTTAACTGAACAAGGTCAAGATTTTCATGACATTATAATTGCAATTCATCATTGGGCCGATAAATGGAGATAAATCACAGGAATCCCTTGTATTTATCAGTGTATTTGTTACAATGATTATATAAATATTTGAAATTTTGAAGCTAGTAATTTATGAAAACAATTACAGAAAGATTTGCCTTGGCTGAAAGCAAATTATTGAATGCAATAAATGAATTCACTTCGAATAATGCCTAGTTAAAACCTAGTGCCGGTGTAATAAATTACATCGTTAACAACTAAGTAAGTGATAACTATATAGTTATAACAAGGATGGTACCACGGTAGAGCGTTCCTTAGCTAGGAGCGCTCTTTTTTTATAGAAAGGATAAGATTATGTCATTAAAAGAAAAGCTAAATAAATTTCATACAGAAATGTTAGCTCAAATTGAAACAACAACAAATTTAGATACGTTAAATGATTTACGTGTTCAAATCGTTGGAAAAAAAGGTGTTTTAACAGATATTTTACGCGGTATGAAAGATTTGACGCCTGAAGAAAGACCTAAAGTTGGCGGCTTAGCTAATGAAATTCGTGATACATTGAATCAAAAATTAGCACAGCAAAAACAATATTTAGAAAAAATTGCTTTAGAAAAACAACTTGAAGCAGAAAAAATTGATGTAACATTACCAGGACGAGATTTACCAACAGGTAGCCGACATATTTTAACGCAAGTTATTGACGAAATTGAAGATTTATTTATTAGTTTAGGATTTGATGTTGTCGATGGTTTTGAAATTGAATCTGATTTATATAATTTTGAACGGATGAATTTACCACAAAATCATCCGGCACGTGATATGCAAGATACATTTTATATTGACGATGAATATTTATTACGTACGCATACATCACCAGTACAAGCACGCGTAATGGAAAAACATGATTTTAGTAAAGGTCCACTAAAAATAATTTCGCCAGGTAAAGTTTATCGTCGTGATACAGATGATGCAACACATAGCCATCAATTCCACCAATTAGAAGGACTAGTTGTTGGTGAAAATATTACAATGGCTAATTTGAAAGGTACTTTAACTTTAATTTTAGAAACTTTATTTGGTTCAGAACGTGAAGTACGTTTGCGTCCATCATATTTCCCATTTACAGAACCATCAGTCGAGTTAGATATTAGTTGCTTTAAATGTGATGGTAAAGGTTGTTCAGTCTGTAAAAAAACAGGTTGGATTGAAGTGTTAGGTGCAGGTATGGTCCATCCAAATGTGTTAGAAATGTCAGGTATCGATAGTACAAAATATAGTGGTTTTGCTTTCGGTATTGGGCCAGATCGGATTGCGATGTTAAAATATGGCGTTAATGATATTCGTCAATTTTATACAAATGATATTCGTTTTTTAGAACAATTTAAAGCTAATAAGGAGAAGTAAGATGCAAGTATCATATCAATGGTTGAGTGAATATGTTGATTTAACAAATATTAGTCCTGCCCAATTAGCTGACAAAATGTCGCGGACAGGAATTGAAGTGGAAGAAGTATTACCACTCGATGCAGGCTTAAAAAAAATTGTAGTGGGAGAAGTATTGGAATGTGTTGATCATCCAAATAGTGATCATTTGCATATTTGCCAGGTCAATATTGGTGATGAGGTAACCCAAATTGTATGTGGGGCTCCAAATGTTGCGGCCGGACAAAAAGTAATTGTTGCTTTACCAGGAGCAAGAATTGTTGATAACATTAAAATTAAAAAAGGTAAAATTCGTGGCGAAGTTTCAAATGGAATGTTATGTTCATTAGAAGAGTTAGGTTTAGATAAAAGCGTTATTTCAGATCAAGAAAACGAAGGAATTTATATTTTACCATCAGATAGTCAGCCAGGAACAGATGCATTACCATTAGTTAAAATGGACGATACTATTTTAGATTTAGCTCTAACACCAAATCGAGCAGATGCACAAAGTTTAATTGGTGTTGGTTATGAAGTAGCGGCTATTTATAATAAAACATTAACATTACCAGAAGCAAAATTAGTTACAGTACCTGGTCAGACACAAAGACAAGTGCAAGTAGTAGAACAAGATTTAGTTCCTACATATTTGCTTAGAACTATTAAAAATGTTCGCATTACTGAAAGTCCGCAATGGTTACAATTTCATTTAATGCATTCAGGTATTAAACCAATTAATAATATTGTGGATATCACAAATTACACAATGTTATTATTTGGTCAACCATTACATGCTTATGATGCAAATAAATTAACTGATAATGTGACTATTCGCAAAGCCCAAGCTCATGAAACATTTGTAGCTTTAAATGATAATGAATATGAATTGACAACAGATGATTTAGTCATAGCAGATGATAAGCAAGTGATGGCTTTAGCTGGAGTTATTGGTGGTCAAAGTACAAGTGTTACAGACGAAACAACAGATATTTGTTTAGAAGCAGCCTTATTTGATGGCACAACTATTCGGAAAACAAGTCAAAAACATCACTTACGAACAGATGCTAGTCAGCGTTTTGAAAAAGGTTTAGATCAAAATGCAGTTCGGACAGCATTAGATTTTGCAGCAGCTTTAATGGCACAATATGCTGATGGTGAAGTACTAGAAGAAGTAATTGTTGGAACTGAAACAGAAGTTAAGTTAGAAGAAATTACGATTGCTTTAAATAAAATTAATCAAGTTTTAGGTATTGAACTAACAATGAGTGATGTTGAAAAGATTTTACAAGCATTACAATTTACTTACCGAATTATTGATAATGAAATTTTAGTTATTACAATTCCAAGTCGTCGTTTTGATATTCATATTGAGGCTGATATCATTGAAGAAATTGGCCGTCTATATGGTTATAATAAATTACCAAATAGTTTACCAACAATGGCTATTCGTCCTGGCCGACGTTCAGCGATGCAAAATTTAATTAAAGCAACTCGTACTCAAATTGAACAATTAGGAGTTAAGGAAACAATTAATTATGCATTGATGACCGAGGAAAAAGCGACTGCATTTTCTTTGAATAAGCAACCTTTAATTAATTTACAATGGCCGATGAGTGAAGAACGTTCATACTTGCGTAATAATTTAATTAGCGGATTACTGGAAGCTTGCCAATATAATGTTGCGCGTAAAAATAATAACTTAGCTTTTTATGAGATTGGTAAAGTATTCACTAAAGAAGATACTTATCAAGAACGTCAACATTTAGGATTAGCTTTAACTGGTAATTATACACAATCTACATGGAATCAGCAAGCAGTAAATGTTGATTTTTATACATTAAAAGGTATGATTGAACAATACTTAGCAAGTTTTACATTTACTGAACCAATTTCATATGTGGCAAATTATGAACAATCAAATATGCATCCATATCAAACAGCGGATATTTATATTGGGGATAAGTTAATTGGTTATTTTGGCCAAATTCATCCAGAAACAGCTAAACAATATGATTTAGATGCTACATTTGTTGCAGAAATAGATCTTGAGAGCATTCAGCAATTACCACAACAAGCTTTAACATTTACAGAAATTTCGAAATATCCAGCTGTGAAACGAGATATTGCCTTGCTTGTTGATCAGCAAGTGGATAACGCTACGATTGAGGAAGCAATTTGGCGTAAAGCTAATAAATTTTTAACAAATGTCCAAATTTTTGATTTGTATACAGGAGCTAATTTAGCTACAGGTAAAAAATCAGTTGCTTATCAGCTAACTTTCCAAAAAGTAGATGCTACTTTAACAGATGAAGAAATCGAACAAGTAATGCAAAAAATTATTAACGAATTACAAAGTTTAGACATGCAAGTTCGATAATAAGTAAAAAAGAACAACATTTTTTGTTGTTCTTTTTTAGTATTCTCGAAAAACGAAATTTGTTAAATGATATAAAATTTTGTATAAATTTGGGCAATTTAACTCCTTAATAATTTTTAAGTATTCTGTGATTGCTTTACGATTATAGTAGCCTGGTTGGATAATATAACGCCAAACTAATAAAAGTAAATGAATGGTAATTTTATCAAATAAATATGTCTCGGGAATTTTAGCGCGCTCTAGTTTTTGGATTATTTTTTTGGCTAAAGATAATTCTCGATGATATATAGCGGCAAAAGCAAAATTAATATCTAAACGTAAATATTGTTTGTATAAAAAATGATTTCTTTCTAGTTCTTGCTGTTTAATTTTTTGATATAATTTTTCCGCTAAAGCAAAAGGAATAATAACTAAGATATGATTAACAAATGAAAATTCATAATTAGTCCAAAAATCATTGCTTAATAAATATTGAATTAATGGTAAGTCTTCATAGTTTGGATAGTCTTTTTTAGTTAAATCAGCAATAAAAATGGTAATTAAATTATTTAAATGTAAAAAATTATCGTTAATATAATGTTGCTCATATTTATAACAAATTTTTTGAAAAGCTTCTAAACGTTCTAGCTGGCGTTTTTGATAAGCTAAAATAATTTCGTTTTGTAAATTATACGTCAATTTTTCTTGATCATAGTGTAGTAAGTAATTAAATTCGGACCACGTTAAATGGAGACGTGATAATAACGTTTCTAAATTAATTAAGTCAATATTTGAATTATTAAGCCACCGATGAAAAGTTGATACAGGAATATCTTCGCGACATAAATCATAACGCTTTAAATGCTTTTGTTTTGTCACATATTGAACTACTTTTTTTAGTGGCAAACTCATGGAATGTACCCCTCCCTAAAAGCTAAGATAATTTATTTTAAAATTAAATTTATTAATAAACAATGAAAAAGACTTAAAAGTCTCAATATTTAGACTAAATTTAAAAAAATCTTTCTAAATAGAAAAAAAAGTCTATTATAAAATTATCTAAAGCGCTTTGGAATTATTATTTTTTTGAGGTGATTTATTAATGCGAAAAAGTTTGAGTATTTCATTATTAACTTTAATTTTATTGTCTACTGCAAATGGTCAAATTGTGTCGGCAACAAGTGTTAGTGAGTCAGATAATCAGCAAAAATTAGATAGTAATTTCGTTGTTACTAAAGATAATACAAAAGAGCAATTTCAAAAAACAATTGATTACTTAAAAGAACAAAAAATCGAGGTCAAACAAGCTATTCCAGAAATTGGTTGGATTGAAACGGCCAAAACAACAGCGCAAGAACAAAATAAAATTGAAGATAATACACCAAGTATTGTTAAAGAACCAACAAAAAATGATACTTACAAAACAAGTTCCTTACGCGAACAAGATAAGATGTTTTGGAATGAACAATGGAATATGCAAAAATTAGCTTCTAAAGATACAAAAATTAATAACGGACAATTAAATAAATTGACTATAGGTATTATTGATTCAGGTTTAAATCAAGGTTATCGTAATATGTTAAAAGATAAGATTCGTTATACTGAAAACTTTGTCCCAACTGGTGGTTTTGCAAATCAAGATGGTGACGAATATGGTAATCCAAATGATATTGAAGATCGTAAAGGGCATGGTACTTCAGTAACTAGCTTGATTTTGGGGACAAATTATATGGCTGGGATTGCACCAGATGTCAAAGTTGATGAATATCGAGTATTCTCACGTAAAGGTTCAAATCCGACATGGGTCTTAAAAGCTTTAGTCAAAGCTGCTGATAATGGTGATGACATTATTAATATGAGTTTAGGGCGTTATGGCATTATTACTGGTGGCTATGGAAATAGTAATCAAAATGATTCAGCTGAATTTGAAGCATGGACTCGTGCTGTCGAATATGCGAAGAAAAAAGGTAGTGTTGTCGTTGTGGCAGCGGGTAATGAATCATTAAACTTGGATAATTCACAAGAAATTGTTGATTATATTAATAAAGAACACCCTGGCTTAAATGCTCATGGTGAAGGTAAAAGTTTGCCAGGTAGTATCCCAGGTATAATCCAAGTAGCAGCTACTGGTGCTAGCGGTAAACGAGCTGATTTTTCATGTTATAGCAAAGATAGTATTTATGCACCTGGCGGAGATACAAGTAAAACGGGGTTAGAAAATCCAAATATTAATTTAGTACCAAGTGAATGGATTATGACATATGGTGGTCATCATGACCGTGATTATCATTATAGTGTTGGTACTTCTTTCTCAGCGCCTGAAGTTTCAGGGATGTTAGCTCATTTAGTAGCAGACAATAATTTAGAAAAACAACCTGATCAAATTAAACAAAAATTATCAGAAACATTAGTTAAAGACCAGCAAGGTTTGAATAATGTTACTTTAGATAGTATTTTAAATCATAGTAAATTATCTAAAGACCAAGGACAGCCAGCAGCTGCATAAAAACAATATCCTCAAATTGTGTAATAGTGTGTAACTAAACAGTGTGTAAATGTGTAATTTTAAATGATTGAAATATACAATTTGTATTTTGGCATCATTTTTGCATATGAATAAATGAGTACTAGCTAGTCTTTTATTTATTTAACTCGTGCACATTTTATAAGACATATAACGTAAGATTTGAGGAAATGACAATGAAAAAATTTATGACTTTTATGGAGACGAAATTTGTTCCCATTGCTTCGAAAATTGGAACACAACGTCATCTAGTAGCCATTCGTGATTCATTTATGGTAATGATGCCATTAATGATTTTAGGCGCTTTAGCCGTAATGATTAATAATTTGCCAATTCCTGGCTTTCAAAATCTAATGAATAGTATTTTCCATGGTGCTGCATGGAAAGGATTTGGTGCAGCTGTGTGGAATGGAACATATGCCATTTTATCTATTGGTATTGCTTACTTAGTAGCTCATAATGTAGCGAAAAGTTACGGAAAAGATGGGGTTTCAGCTGGTATTATCTCTTTAGCATCATTTTTTGCATTTGGTGCTTTAAATACACCAAAAAATGTTGCTGGTTTAGGTTCAGCAGGTTTATTCGTTGCCTTAATTGTTGCCATTATTGTAGGCGAATTATTCCGTGTTTTAATGGGTAACGAAAAACTAGTTATTAAAATGCCTGATGGGGTTCCACCAGCAGTAGCTAAAGCTTTTGCTTCATTATTCCCGGCGATGATTATTGTTAGTTTATTTGGTCTAGTTTCAGCTATTTTTGCTGCTTATGGAGTGATAGATATTATTGGTTCATTCTACAAATTAGTTCAAGAACCATTTATGAATTTAACAAATACATTTGGTTCAGCTTTAATTTTAGCTTTAGTGGGACCATTATTATGGTTCTTTGGTTTGCATGGTGCTAACATGATTGATCCAATTATGCAAACATTAAATGCGCCAGCTATTGAAGCTAACTTAAAAGCTATCGCAGCCGGTCATGCTGCTCCATATATTGTTAACAAACCTTTCTTTGATTGTTTTGTTAATTTAGGTGGTACAGGAGCAACTTTAGGTTTAATTATTGCCATTTATATTGTTGGTCGTAAAAGTAAATCAATGATGGTTGTTAATAATTTAAGTGCGGCACCAGGCGTGTTCAATATTAATGAACCAATGTTATTTGGTTTACCAGTAGTGTTAAATCCTGTTATGTTTATTCCGTTTATTTTAACACCACTTGTTTTAACAACAATTGCCTATTTTGCGACAGTATCAGGAATTGTACCTGCAGCAACAATTATGCCACCATGGGTAACACCACCAGTAATTGGCGGTATTCTTGCGACAAGTAGTTGGCAAGGTGGCGTTTTAGCAGCTATTAACTTAGTGATTGCAGTTTTAATTTATATTCCATTTGTCAGCATGGCAGTTCGTGAACAACAAATTGAAGAAGGTAAAGAACCTAATCAATTAGCATAAATTTTATCCTCTAGTTAAATTTTAACTAGAGGTTTTTTTATTTATGGCTAAAGTTATAAAAAATAATCGAAAAATAAATACAATTTTGATAGAATAAAAATGATTATGATATTAGAAAGCGTGTATTGCATAAATGGTTTTTAAGTTCCGCAAAACAAAAAGTTCAGAACCAAATTCAACAATATTGATTAATAAAGAAGTACCAAAGCACATTGCTATCATTATGGATGGCAATGGGCGTTGGGCGAAAAAGAGACATTTGCCACGAGTAGCGGGGCATAAAGAAGGAATGAATACAGTTAAAAAAATTACTAAAGAGGCGAGTAAGTTAGGTGTGCAAGTCTTAACTTTATATGCTTTTTCGACAGAAAATTGGAAACGTCCAAAAGAAGAAGTATCATTTTTAATGCAATTACCAATTGATTTTTTTGATACTTTTGTACCAGAATTAATTGCTGAAAATGTTAAAGTTCAAGTTATGGGTAAAATTGAACAATTACCAGAACCGACGCAGAAAGCAGTTTATAATGCTATTGAACAAACAAAAGATAATACTGGTATGATTTTAAACTTCGCTCTTAACTATGGTAGTCGAGCAGAAATTGTGACAGCGGTGCAAGAAGTAGCGAAAGAAGTTCAAGCTGGATTAGCTATTGATGATATTGATGAGCAATTATTTGCTCAACATTTATTAACAGGGGCGTTAGGTGATAATAGTGATCCAGATTTATTGATTCGGACGAGCGGCGAAGAAAGAATTAGTAATTTTTTATTATGGCAACTTGCTTATAGTGAGTTTTATTTTACTGATACATTATGGCCTGATTTTAATGAACATGATTTACAAGTTGCAATCCATAATTTTCAGCAGCGTAAACGTCGCTTTGGTGGTTTAAATAAGGAGGATAATGAATGAAACAACGAACAATTACGGCAGTGATAGCTTTATTAATTTTTATTCCGATTATTTGGGTAGGCTCATGGCTATTATTATTAGCTGCTTTAGTACTGGCGGCTATTGGTGTTTATGAATTTTATCAAATGAAATATCCAACAGAACAGCGTTTTTTAGAAATGGGCTTAGCAATTTTAGCTTCATGGACTTTAATTTTACCACTCGATGGTTTAAATATTAATCGCTTACTTGTTTATTATATTGTGGTCATGGCCTTAATGATTTGTACAGTTTTTCAACAAAAAAAATATTCAATTGATACAATTGGTTTTCCGATTTTTGTTAGTTTATATTTAGGCTTAGGATTTAGTTATTTAGTCGTTGCTCGGTTATCAGGTTTTGTTTTATTACTTTTTGCTTTATGTGTTGTTTGGGCTACTGATATTGGAGCATATTTAGTGGGCCGAGCTATTGGCCGTCATAAGTTGGCACCACTTGTGTCACCGAATAAAACTATTGAAGGATCAATTGGTGGAGTTTTATCAGCAATGATTGTGACGATTATTTTTATGATTTATGCCGGAGAAAAATTCCCGTATAGTTTTGGTATAATGCTAGTCTTAACTGTATTATTTTCATTAGCGGGGCAATTTGGTGATTTAGTGGAATCTGCTTATAAGCGTCATTATGGAGTTAAAGATTCAGGTAAAATTTTACCAGGACATGGTGGGATTTTAGATCGATTTGATAATTTATTATTTGTTTTTCCAATTATGGCTTTATTTGGTTTGTTTTAAAGAAAAAACATCCTCAATCTTTGATATGAACCCCAAATTTTGGACACTGAAAAGGTTCAAAATTTGGGGTTCACTTTATTTGTTGATTGAGGATGTTTTTTTGCGCGGTAAATGATTAATTAAACTTATTGTAACTATAAGTAAACCAGCAATAATAATAAAAATAGTCGATTTACTGATGAAATTAACAGTTGTTGTGGCCAAAAAAGGTTGTAGCATTTCACTTAGTTGACTTGTAATATTTTGTAAATTTAAAAATAATAGTAAAAAAGTCGAACCCCAACCTAACAATTGACTCAACCATGAATTACAAAAGTTGCCCATAATCTGTTTATTGCTAGTAATCAAAAGTAAGGGAATAATTGAAAAAGGTAATGCAACTGCTAAAAAAATTTGGGAATCAATCATTAATTGATTTAAAATATTATGTTCTGCGATAGCTGTTCGATGTGGGATGAAAACCATACATAACACAACTGGCGTAACAGCTAATAAGCGTGTGATTAGGCGACGTAACCAAATTGGAACTTTGAAGTTGACAAAGCCTTCCATAATAATTTGACCGGTTAATGTACCCGTAATAGTCGAATTTTGGCCTGATGCTAGAAGAGCAATCGCAAATAAGGTTGCTAATAATCCAGATTTAGCTACTTGAGCTAGTAAATTATTTTGCATTAATTGAGGATTATTTAAAGCTTCATACAGACCGAAAAATGAAGGATCTTTGATGCTATGATTTTTAAAAATAGCAACTCCCATAATCAATAGTAAGACATTGATAACTAAAGCGATAGTTAATTGTAAATTAGAATCCATTAGTGTATATCGTAAGTGTTGTTTCACGGATAATGGTTCATTTGAGTCGACTTGTCTAATTTGGACAATGGCTGAGTGTAGGTATAAATTATGAGGCATAATTGTTGCACCAATGATGCCAAGTGAAGCGCTTAATGGTGTTTGCCCATCAATAGTTGGTGTTTGGTGGAAAATAAATTTTGATGGTAAAAAACCTGCGAGCAATTCTTTGAAACCTAGATTAGATAGACTAATTTGGTAAATAAAAATAAATAAAATGATAGCAATGAGACACATTACAAGAGCCTCGATTTTTCTAAAACCAATTTTAATAAGTAAAAGTAGTAAGAAAACATCAAAAATCGTCAGTAAAACAGCAATTAATAATGGTATTTTAAATAATAAATATAAAGCAATCGCAGCACCTAATACTTCGGCAATATCAGTAGCCATGATTGCTAATTCGGCAATAATCCACATCCCAAAAGCAATATATTTATTAGTATATTTTTTAGTTGCTTGCGCTAGATCAAGTTGTGTTATAACTCCAAGTTTGGCAGCTAATGCTTGTAAAAACATGGCAATTAAACTTGATAGTAAAATAACAGATAGCAAAGGATATTTGAAATATTGGCCACCAGTAATAGCTGTAGACCAGTTCCCAGGATCCATATAGCCGACAGCTACTAAAGCGCCAGGGCCAATATAAGCTAAAAAGCGCTTGAAAGTAGAAGCATTCTTTGGTATATCAATGATCTGTTGTTGTTCAACTAATTTGTTCATTATTCCCTCACCTAAATATAATTGATACAAATATTATAAATTAAATAGACATGAGATGACAGGAATATGAATTGGAATGCCTACTTAATTATGATAAAATGAAACGTGAGAATCTTTAAAGAGGGGGTTATATTGTTAATGCTAAAAACAATTATAACTTTTATATTTGTCTTTGGTTTAATTGTAATTGCGCATGAATTTGGGCATTTTTATTTTGCTAAAAGAGCAGGGATTTTAGTGCGCGAATTTGCAATCGGAATGGGTCCGAAGATTTTTTCAATCCGTCGTAATGAAACGACTTATACACTTCGCTTACTACCGCTTGGTGGCTATGTGCGACTAGCTGATGAAAGTGAAGAATTACAAATTTTAGAAAAAGGTATGAAAGTTGATTTAAAAGTCAACGATCAAGATAAAGTAGTTTGTATTAATACAAGCGATAAGCAATACTTTAATGGTATTCCTATTGAAGTAATGGATTTTGACTTAGAAGATAAATTATATATTCAAGGTTATTTACCTGGCAGTCAAGAATTAAAAACATATCAAGTTGACCATGATGCTTTAGTTATTGAAGAAGATGGGACAGAGGTTCAAATTGCACCGCGTGATGTGCAATTTCAACACGCTAAATTATCACAGCGTATTATGACTAATTTTGCTGGTCCGATGAATAATTTTTTATTAGCCATTATTTTATTTATTATAGTAGCTTTTTTAAGTGGTGGGGTAGCCAATACAAATACAACGAAATTAGGAACTATTTCAGCTGATAGTCCCGCACAAAAAGCTGGGTTAACATCAGGCATGGTCATTAAAAAAGTAAATCAACATAAAGTTGATAATTGGAACGAACTGGCTACAGCTATTAGTAAAAGTAAAGCTGATATTAAATTAACAGTCACATCTGCTGGTAAAACAAAAGAAGTCGTAGTAAAACCACAATATCAAAAAGTTGATGGAAAAAAACAGGCCATAATTGGCATTACACCAGCTAAAGATAAATCATTATGGGCGAAAATTAAATATGGCTTCCAGACAACCTTGACCAGCTCGCTAATGATTTTCCATGCACTTGGTGATTTAATTAGTGGCTTTAGTTTAAATAAATTAGGTGGTCCTGTTGCTATTTTTAAAATGAGTGAAATGGCAGCCTCAAATGGCTTTATTAATATTTTAGTCTTTACGGCTACTTTAAGTGTTAACTTAGGTATTATTAATTTATTACCGATTCCAGGTTTAGATGGAGGTAAATTATTACTAAACTTTTATGAAGGAATTTTCCGCAAACCGCTTAATCGTAAAACGGAAAATGCAATTACGATTATTGGCTTTATTTTAATTTTTGGTTTAATGATTCTTGTAACATGGAATGATTTACGCCGATTCTTTTTTTAACTAGATAGGAGTTTTACGTTATGAAACAATCAAAATTATTAATTCCAACTTTACGTGAGGTCCCAAATGATGCTGAAGTTTTAAGTCATCAAATTTTGTTACGTGCAGGTTATATTCGTCAGTCATCAAGTGGAATGTATACATATTTACCACTTGCTCAAAAAGTTTTGGCGAAGATTGAAACTATTATTCGAGAAGAGTTAGATGCGATTGATGCTTGTGAAATGACCGTACCTAACTTATTACCAGTTGAATTTTGGGAAGAATCAGGACGTTTTGCGACATATGGGCCTGACTTAATGACGATGCAAGACCGTCATAATCGAACATTTATCTTAGGTCCTACTCATGAAGAAACTTTTACAGCTTTAGTCCGAGATGAAATTAATTCATATAAACAATTACCATTAAGTTTATATCAAATCCAAACAAAATTCCGTGATGAAAAACGTCCTCGTTCAGGTTTGTTACGTGGTCGTGAATTTTTAATGAAAGATGCTTATTCATTCCATGCTGATGAAGCTAGTTTAGATGAAGTATATAGTCAATTTGAAAAAGCATATCAAAATATTTTTACACGTTGTGGTTTGATCTTCCGTGAAATTATTGCTGATAGTGGGTCAATGGGTGGTAGTGATTCAAAAGAATTTATGGCGATTTCAGAAATTGGTGAAGACACAATTGTGTATTCAGATGCTTCAAACTATGCAGCTAATATTGAAAAAGCGACAAACTTATATACACCAAAACCAACGCATGGCTTTGCAGAAGCAATGACTCGTATTGAAACAGGTGAGGCTAAAAGTGTAGAAGAAGTGGCAGAATTTTTAGATATTGTACCAGCCCAAATTATGAAATCTTTAGTATATATTGCTGATGACCAACCAATTATGGTAGTCTTACGTGGTACTGATGAATTAAACGAAGCGAAATTAGCTTCATTCTTAGGAGCTAGTCAATTACGCATGGCAACAGATGAAGAAGTTCAAGCTACTTTAAATACAACGTTTGGTAGCATTGGACCAGTTAACGCGGCTGCGTATATGCCAATTTATGCTGACCGTTACGTAGCTGATATGGTTAATGCTTATTGTGGTGCTAATGAAACAGGCTATCATTTTAAAAATGTGAAACCTGGTCGTGATTTCGAAGCTAATGCTTATGCTGATTTGCGGACAGTTTGCGAAGGTGAACAAAGCCCAGATGGTGAAGGTAATTTACAATTTACTCGTGGTATTGAAATTGGCCATATTTTTAAATTGGGTACACGCTATAGTGAAGCAATGAAAGCTAACGTTTTAGATCAAAATGGTCGTGCGACACCAATTATTATGGGATGTTATGGTATTGGTGTTAGTCGTCTTTTATCAGCGATTGTAGAACAAAATGCTGATGAAAATGGTATTAATTGGCCAAAAGCTTTAGCACCATTTGATATTCATGTCATTCCTGTTAATGCTAAAGATGAAGAACAAATGAATTTAGCTTCATTAATTGATATTCAGCTACGTGATGCAGGATATAGTGTTTTAGTTGATGATCGTAAAGAACGTGCAGGTGTTAAATTTGCCGATGCTGATTTAATCGGTCTACCAATTCGCGTAGTTATTGGTAAAAAAGCTAAAGAAGGTATTGTAGAAATTAAAATTAAACAAACTGGTGAAACTTTAGAAGTTAAAGTCGAAGAATTACTTAATAATTTACCAATTTTATTTGAACAAATTAAATAATACGCTAAATCCAGCTAACTTTGCTTAGCTGGATATTTTTAGAAAGGAATAAGACAAAAATGACATTTGAAGAAATTTTACCCATTTTAAAAGCAGGTAAAAAAGCTGTACGAACAAATTGGGAAGGTACAGAATTATGGGTTGAACTAATCAATCAAACAACATATCAAGGTGAAGTTTTAAATCCATATTTTTTAATTAAAACAGAAGATGAAGCATTTAGTATGTGGACACCGAATTGTTGTGATGTATTAGCAACAGACTGGGTGGAAGTTAAATAATGTTTAGTGGCAAAAATGTAATTGTTACTGGTGCGGCTTCAGGGATTGGTCAAGCACAGGCAGCAGCTTTTTTAAAACATGGCGCAACGGTTTATGCAGTCGATTTGAAAAATAATTTAGAGCTTGCGGCACATCCAAATTGTTATTTTTTTCAACAAGATGTCACTCAAATTGATCAAATAAAAAAGTTGCAACAGCTACCCCAAATTGATATTTTATGCAATACATGTGGGATGCTAGATGATTATTTACCGTTAGATCAGATGGAGATGTCTTTGTGGCAACAAATTATAAATAATAATTTAACAACATTTGCAGTAGCCACTAAGTTTGCTTTGACAAAAATGTTGCCTTTTAAACAAGGCATTATTATTAATATGGCTTCAATTGCAGGTGTAATTTCAGGTGGTGGTGGTTTTGCATATACTGCCAGTAAGCATGCTATTGTAGGAATGACTAAACAGCTGACGTATGACTATGCTCATTTAGGTATTAGAGTCAATGCAATAGCTCCTGGAGCAATTCGGACGCCAATGACAGAAAGTGATTTTCAAAATGGTGGACAAATTGCGAAAGAAGTAGCAGAACGGATACCGGCTAAACGTTATGCTACGCCAGAAGAAGTAGCGCAATTAACTTTATTTGTAGCAAGTTCTGCAGCAGATTATTTATATGGTGATATTATTCCAATCGATGGCGGTTGGTTGCAAAGAAATTAATGAAAAAGGAGACCCATGACACTTCTAATCCTTTGGTCGTGGCGTATTAGTAAGTTTTAAACTTACAAAGGAGGAAATTAATCAATGAAATATAATGTACGTAGTTTAACAAAAATGGCACTAGTAGCGGCTTTATATGTGGTATTATCCATAGCTTTAGGTAATTTAAGTTATGGCCCTATTCAATTTCGGGTTGCTGAAGTATTGGCTTTACTTGTTTTGATTGACAAAAAATATATTTATGCTGTAACACTTGGGTGTGCGATTGCCAATTTTAATTCGACTTTAGGACCTATTGATATTATTGTTGGCACACTATCAACATTTTTGGCCTTAGAAAGTATTTATTATTTAACACGTAAAGTTCATTCACTAGTCGTTAAATTATGTATTGCTGTTTTGATTTTAGTCTTATTTATGGTTCCGATTTCTATCGAACTGTATTATATTTTGCACGTTCCATTTTGGTTGACATTACTCCAAACAATGATTGGAGAATTCGTCGTGACTACAATTGGGGCGATTGGTTTTTATGCGTTTTTCAATAAAAGAATGAAATAAAGGAGTGACCGTATTGCTTAGTGCGGAAGAACAATTTCAACAACTGCTTAATCAAATGCAGATTCCTGCAGAAAAGCGAAATTTATTTGTTAGTGGCATGATTAAAAAGGTCATTATTCATCGCAAAAGTCGGTTGTGGGAATTTCATTTGATGTTTGATCAAATTTTACCCGTTCAAACTTATGAATATTTAATTGAGCAATTAACATTAGCTTTTAAAGGAATAGGTCAAGTTGTTGTACATTTAACGAGTAAGCAAAGTACTTTCTTAGAACAACAATTACTTGATTATTGGCCGCATATAGTTAAAAAGGCCAATTGTCCGACTCCGCTATTAACAAAAAGTTTTGGCAATGCTTTACCGAAGTACGACGGAGAACATGTTCGTCTGGCAGTTATTGATGAGAGTTTTTATCGTTGTTTGAATGATAAGTATTTACAAGCATTAGAGGAAGCTTATCAACAAGTTGGTTTTCCGAAGATTAAATTTGATTTATATATAGACGAAAACATTGGGCAATCAGCAGCGAATGAGCAACTGTTAGCCCATAATGAACATTTACAAAATCAAGCGAAAAAAGCTATTGAAACGCACAAAAAGCGGCAACAAGAGCGCCAACAAGAAAGCCAAGGAAATTCATATTCAAATAATAATCGTTCAGTTAAAAGTAAAGATGAAATTAATTTAGAAACAGGACATTTTAAATTAGGTAGTAAAACACAATTCAATGGTCAACTAATGTCAATTATAGATATTAATGTGCCACAAGATATGGTGTGGATTGAAGGATATGTTTTTGTGACTGAAGTGCGAACTTTTAAAAATAACGTTTCATTATTAGAATTGAAAATTACAGATTATACTTCTTCTATTGTAGTCAAACGATTTGCGAAAAATGAACAAGAAGTTGAAGCTTTTAGTCAAATTAAAAAAGGGATGTGGCTGCGTCTTTTTGGGTCAGTAGTGGAAGATAAATTTGCGCGAGGTGAATTAACTTTCACAGCGTATAAGCTAGAAGAAATTCAAGCACAAGTTAGAGAAGATAAGTCTGAAGAAAAACGTGTAGAATTACATGCTCATACAACAATGAGCACGATGGATGCGACAAATAGCGCAGAAGAAATTATTAAGCAAGCGGCGGATTTTGGTCACCCAGCAATTGCAATTACTGACCATGCTGGTGTACAAGCTTTTCCTGATGCCTATCAAGCTGGTCAAAAATATGGTGTTAAAGTATTACTTGGTGTGGAAGCTAATATTGTCGATGATGGTGTTCCAATTGCTTATAATGAGCAACATCAAAATTTAGCTGAAGCAACTTATGTAGTGTTTGACGTGGAAACAACAGGTTTATCAGCCGTTTATGATAAGATTATTGAATTATCAGCGGTCAAAATGAAAGATGGACAAGTCATTGATAAATTTGAAGAATTTATTGACCCTGGTCATCCTCTTTCGCAAACAACGATTGATTTGACAGGGATTACTGATGAGATGGTTCAAGGTTCCAAAACAGAAGAAGAAGTTATTGATTTATTCATGAATTTTGCTAATGATTGTATTTTAGTAGCTCATAATGCTTCATTTGATATGGGCTTTTTAAATACAGCCTTAACACGGCACCAACGGTCAGAAGCAATTAATCCGGTCATTGATACATTGGAATTTGCACGTTTCTTACATCCGGAAATGAAAAATCATCGCTTAAATACACTAGCAGCTAAATATGATGTGAAACTTGAGCATCACCACCGGGCGATTTATGACTCAGAAGCAACAGGTTATTTATGTTTCCATTTCTTAAAAGAAGCTAATGAACAATATAAAATTGTTTATCATGATGAGCTAAATAATTTTATTGGTGGTAATGATGCTTATAAACAAGCACGACCATTTCATGCTATTTTAATTGCGAAAAATCAAGTCGGCTTAAAGAATCTCTTTAAATTAGTTTCAATGTCTAATGTTGAGTATTATTATCGCGTCCCACGTATCCCAAGATCACAATTAAATAAATTACGTGAAGGTTTAATTGTTGGTTCGGCTTGTGGTAATGGAGAAATTTTTGAAGCAGCTATGCAAAAAGGGATTGAAGAAGCGAAAAAATTAGCTAGCTTCTATGATTATTTAGAAGTTATGCCTAAAGATGTTTATCAACCATTAATAGCGAAAGAGTTGATTAAAAATAATGATGAATTAGAAGACATTTTGAAATCAATTGTCCAAATTGGTGAAGAAATGGATATACCTGTAGTAGCTACAGGTAATATGCATTACAATAATCCAGAAGATTGGATTTATCGTAAAATTTTAGTTAATAGCTTGGGTGGTGCTAATGCTTTAAATCGGTACGAATTACCTCAAGTTCATTTTAGAACGACAGAGGAAATGCTAGCTGAATTTTCATATTTAGGAACCGAAAAAGCTCGTGAAATTGTTGTAACAAATACCCAACAAGTTATGAATTGGTGTGATGAAGTCGTACCAATTAAAGATAAATTATATACACCTCATATTGAGGGAGCCGAAGATGAAATTACTCAGTTAAGTTATGATAAGGCTCATGAAATTTATGGTAATCCTTTACCGGAAATAGTGGGAAAACGTTTGCAAAAAGAATTGAAAAGTATTATTGGGAATGGTTTTGCCGTTATTTATCTTATTTCGCAAAAATTGGTAGCTAAAAGCTTGGAAGATGGATATTTAGTTGGTTCACGTGGTTCGGTGGGGTCTAGTTTTGTAGCCACTATGACAGGCATTACCGAAGTTAATCCATTATGCCCCCATTATGTTTGTCCAAAATGTAAATATTCTGAGTTTTATGAACATGGTGAGTTTGGTTCGGGGTATGATATGCCGAAAAAAGAATGTCCACATTGTCATGTGACAATGAAAAGTGATGGTCAAGATATTCCTTTTGAAACATTTTTAGGATTCCATGGAGATAAAGTTCCGGATATTGATTTAAACTTTTCAGGTGCTTATCAACCAGAAGCACATAATTTTACAAAAGTGATGTTTGGTGAAGATCATGTTTTTCGCGCTGGGACTATCCAAACGGTGGCAGATAAAACGGCTTATGGTTTTGTCAAAATGTATGAACGCGATGAAGATTTGACTTATCCTTCAGCCGAATTGGACCGTTTATCAGTAGGGACAAGTGGTGCTAAACGTACAACAGGTCAACATCCGGGTGGAATTATCGTTATTCCAGAAAATATGGATGTATATGATTTTACGCCAATTCAATATCCAGCTGATGACCTAAAAGCGGAGTGGCGTACAACGCATTTCGATTTCCATAAAATTCACGATAATGTGTTAAAACTTGATATTTTAGGACACGATGATCCAACGGTGATTCGGATGTTGCAAGATTTATCTGGGATTGATCCCAAAAGCATTCCGCCAACTGATCCAGAAGTTATGCAAATTTTTGCTAGTCCTGATATTTTAGGCGTAACCGCAGAATCGATTTATTCGAATACTGGAACATTAGGGATTCCCGAATTTGGAACAAACTTTGTTCGTGGTATGTTAGAAGCAACCAAACCGACTACTTTTGCTGAGCTTGTGCAAATTTCTGGCTTGTCACACGGGACAGACGTATGGCTTGGTAACGCAGAAGCTTTGATTGAAAGCGGTACGGCTACTTTGGCAGAATGTATTGGATGTCGTGATGATATTATGGTTTATTTAATTCACCATGGGTTAGAAGAAGGACTAGCTTTCAAAATCATGGAAAGTGTTCGTAAAGGTAAAGGTATTCCTGACGAATGGCAAAGCGAGATGCGACAAAATAATGTCCCTGAATGGTATATTGATTCATGTTTAAAAATTAAGTATATGTTCCCTAAAGCGCACGCAGCTGCTTATGTCTTAATGGCTTTGCGAGTTGCATATTTTAAAGTTCATTTACCATTATTATATTATTGTGCTTATTTTTCTGTTCGTGCCGATCGCTTTGATATTGAAGCGATGTGCAAAGGAGCAGATGGGGTAAAGGCAGCGATGAAAGCTATTAGTTCTAAAGGTGATGAAGCAACAGCCACTGATCGCGATGTTTATGGTACGTTAGAACTATGTAATGAAATGTTAGAACGTGGATTTACATTTAAGATGGTCGATATCGAAAAATCAGATGCTACTCAATTTATTATTGAAGATAATAGTTTGCTGATTCCTTTTAATGCCATTGCAGGACTGGGTGATAACGTGGCCAAAGCTATTATTACAGCACGTGAAGAATCACCATTTTTATCAAAAGAAGATCTAAAATCTCGTGGTAAAGTTTCGTCAAATTTAATTGAAATTATGGATCATTTAGGTATTTTAAAAGGTTTACCAGATGAAAATCAATTATCATTATTTGATGAGCTTTAATTAAAGAAAGATTGTCTTTTCTAGTCTTTTATGTTAAAATTGATTCAACTGTTAATATGTGAAAGGAGAGTGGGCGATTTTCGCGCACTCTTTTTGTTACGTTTGGAAGGAGATGACTAAGTGAGTCAAGTTACAGAACAAATTCAACAATTAGTCCAACCGATTTTAGACGAAAATCAGTTTGAATTAGTTGATATTGAATATGTCAAAGAAGGTAAAGATTGGTTCCTACGTGTTTATATTGATAAACCAGGCGGAATTGATATTGATGAATGTGTTTTAGTCAGTGAAAAATTAAGTGAAAAATTAGATGAAATTGATCCAATTGAAGAAGCTTATTTCTTAGAAGTATCTTCACCTGGAGCTGAGCGTCCTTTAAAAACAGAAGATGATTTAGTTAAAGCTTTAGCAGATAAAAAATATATCAATATTTCACTTTATCAAAAAGTTGATAATGAAAAACAATATCAAGGTTATTTAGTAGACTTAACTGAAACATCATTAACACTTGAATTAAAAGATAAGACAAGAACAATTGAAAAAGTTTTTGAGCGTAAAAATATTGCAAAATGTCGATTAGCTGTCGAATTTTAATTAAGGAAGGATATAAAAAACAATGGGAAAACAAATGATTCAAGCACTTAACATTTTGGAAGAGGAAAAAGGAATTTCAAAAGAGATAGTGATTGAAGCCATCGAAGCTGCATTAGTTTCTGCTTATAAACGTCATTTTGGCCAAGCACAAAATGTAAAAGTTATTTTTGATGATAAAAAAGGCGATGTACATGTTTATGCGATGAAAGAAATTATTGCAAATGACGAACCACTAATGGATTCACAATTAGAAATTCACCAAGATGATATTTTAGACTATGCTAAAAATGCAACAGAACGACGCAAATTCATGCATTATGAAGTTGGTGATTTATTCCCAGTCGAAGTAACAACGGAAGCATTTGGTCGTATTGCGACACAAACTGCCAAACAAGTTATTTTACAACGTATGCGTGAAGCGGAACGTAATATTATTTATAGTGAATTTAGTGAATATGAAGATGAAATTTTAACAGGTACAGTTGAGCGTCAAGATCATCGTTATATTTATGTTAACTTAGGTAAAATTGAAGCTGTTTTATCACGCCACGATCAAATTCCAAATGAATTATATGCTCCACATGATAAAATTAAAGTTTATGTGGCAAATGTTGAAAATACATCAAAAGGGCCACAAGTTTTTGTAAGCCGCAGTCATCCAAACTTGGTCAAACGTTTATTAGAACAAGAAGTACCAGAAATTTATGATGGCACAGTAGAAATTATGAGTATTGCTCGCGAAGCTGGAGATCGTTCAAAAGTGGCAGTCAGAACTTTTGAAAAAAATATTGATCCAATTGGTACAACTGTTGGTCCTCAAGGGCAACGTGTTCAAAGTGTTGTCAATGAATTACGTGGTGAAAATATGGATATTTTAAACTACGATGAAGATGAAAAACAATTTATTTGTAATGCTTTAAAACCAGCAGAAGTCAAAGAAGTTATCCAAATTGGTGATGAAAAACGATATATTGTCGTTGTGCCAAACGATCAGTTATCATTAGCCATTGGTAAAAAAGGACAAAATGTACGCTTGGCTGCACGTCTAACTGGTTGTAAATTAGATATCAAATCAGAACAAGAATGGGATGAGATGGGACGTCAAGTACCTGTTGAAGAAACGATAGAGCCTGCTGATTTGCTAGAAGATGCGTTAGCACTAGTAGAAGAACAAGATTTGATTGATAACGAATAATTTAAGGGGTGATATAAAGTGAAAAAACGCAAAGTTCCAATGAGAAAATGCGTCGTAACTGGTGAAATGCAACCCAAAAAATCGTTAGTCCGAATCGTTAAAAATAAAGAAAATGTGCTATCTATTGATCCAAAAGGAAAAGCACCGGGACGAGGCGCATATATTACTTTAGATGTGGAAGTTGCAAAAGAAGCGCTGCGTAAACGTTCTTTTGAAAAAGCATTTAGTATGAAAGTTCCAGATGAATTTTATCAAGAAGTGATTGATTATGTAGAACATCTTCAAATTAGAAATGAGTTATTTGCAGATGAACGATTATTTAAAAATTAAGCAGTTACTTGGATTATGTTTGCGTGCTGGACAATTAGTATCGGGTGAAAGTTTAGTTTTAGAAGCGATTCGTAAGCAAAAAGCTAAGCTGGTTTTAGTAACAGAAGATGCGAGTGCGGCAACAAAGAAAAAGTTTTTTGATAAAACGACTTATTATCAAGTCCCGATAATTACAGCTATGACGAGTGAAGATTATTTTGAAGCTATCGGAAAACCACGTAAAATTGTAGCGATTACAAATCCAGGATTTGCAAAAAAATTACAACAATTATTTGAGGAAAAAGGTGATTAGATGGGGAAAAAACGAGTGCATGAATTAGCTAAAGAATTAGCGATGCCAAGTAAAGAGTTAGTCCAAAAAGCTAAAGATTTAGGTTTAGACGTTAAAAATCATATGTCTACATTAGCTGAAAATGAAGTACAAACAATTAAAGATAAATTAATGCCAAAAACAGAACATAAATCAAATCAAAGCCATAAACAACAAGAAACTGCTAAACAAGAAACGGTAAATAATAAAGAACATAATAATCAAAGTAATAATAAAAAGAAAAAAAATAATAAGAAAAATAATCAGTGGCAAAATAACAAAAAAGGTAAAAAAGATAAGCGCCATAATCATAAACAAACGAAACAACCAACGCCGCGTAAAGAAAAAGAATTACCAGAAGTGTTAGTTTATACTGATGGTATGACAATTGCGGAAATTGCCAAAAAAATCCATCGCGAACCAGCAGAAATTGTCAAAAAATTATTTATGATGGGTGTTATGGCGACACAAAACCAAAGTTTAGATAAAGATACAATTGAAATTTTAGCTGCGGAATATGGTATAGAAGCTGAAGAAAAAGTTCAAGTCGATGTAGCTGATATTGATCGCTTTTTTGACCAAGATATTGATGATGAAGCAAAATTAGTAGAACGTCCACCAATCGTAACAATTATGGGTCACGTTGACCACGGTAAAACAACTTTACTAGATACATTACGTAATTCAAAAGTTACGGCTGGCGAAGCTGGGGGCATTACACAACATATTGGTGCTTATCAGTTAGATGTCGATGGTAAAAAGATTACGTTTTTAGATACACCAGGACATGCGGCTTTTACAAGTATGCGTGCGCGTGGTGCTCAAATTACCGATTTAACAATTTTAGTCGTTGCCGCTGATGATGGTGTTATGCCACAAACAGTTGAAGCGATTAACCACGCTAAAGCTGCTGATGTACCAATTATTGTTGCAGTGAATAAAATCGATAAACCTGAAGCTAATCCAGAACGTGTAAAAAATGAGTTAATGGAACATGGCTTAATTCCTGAAGAATATGGTGGCGATACAATTTTTGTTGAAATTTCAGCGAAAAATAACCAAAATATTGATGAATTATTGGAAATGATTTTATTAGTAGCTGAAGTTAGTGATTTGAAAGCTAATCCAGACCGTTTAGCAATCGGTACAGTCGTTGAGGCAAAATTAGATAAAGGTAAAGGACCAGTTGCAACTTTACTTGTTCAAGCTGGGACAATGCATGTTGGGGATCCAATTGTAGTCGGTAATACATTTGGTCGTGTGCGTGTCATGACGAATGATATGGGACGCCGAGTTAAAGAAGCTGGCCCATCAACACCAGTAGAAATTACAGGTTTAAATGATGTTCCGTCAGCAGGTGATCGTTTTGTTATTTTTGCAGATGAAAAATCAGCGCGTGCAGCAGGTGAAGAACGTGCCAAACGTGCTTTATTAGCTCAACGTTCACAAACTCAACAAGTGACACTTGATAACTTATTCGATACCTTAAAAGAAGGTCAGTTAAAAGAAGTTAAAGTTATTATTAAGGCTGATGTTCAAGGTTCAGTGGAAGCTTTAGCTGCAAGCTTGAAAAAAATTGATGTTGAGGGTGTTAAAGTTAATATCGTTCACTCAGCTGTTGGTGCGATTAACGAAAGTGATGTCACATTAGCTTCTGCAAGTAATGCTGTTATTATTGGTTTTAATGTGCGTCCTACACCACAAGCAAAACAACAATCAGAATCAGAAGAAGTCGATATTCGTTTACATCGCATTATTTATAATGCTATTGATGAAATTGAAACAGCGATGAAAGGTATGTTAGATCCTGAGTTTGAAGAAGTAATTACAGGTCAAATGACGGTTCGAGAAACATTTAAAGTATCAAAAGTTGGAACAATTGCTGGTTGTTATGTAAATGATGGCTATATCAAACGCGATTCAGGCGTACGCGTTATTCGTAACGGTATTGTTATATATGAAGGTGAATTAGCTAGCTTGAAACGCTTCAAAGATGATGTTAAAGAAGTAAAACAAGGTTACGAATGTGGTGCCATGATTGAAAACTTTAATGATATTAAAGTTGATGATGTCATCGAAGCATATGTCATGCAAGAAATCGAACGTGCATAATACATAGATATGGGTTAGGCAACTAATCCATATCTTTATATATTAGAAGATATAAAAGAAAGTAGGTGTACTAATGGCAAATTACCGTGCACAACGTTTAGCGCAAGAAATTCAACGTGAAGTGACAAATATTTTATTAAGAGAAGTCCGTGATCCTAGAGTCCAAGAAGTAACGATTACGGGAGTTGACGTGACAGGTGACCTGCAACAGGCTACGATTTATTACAGTTTGTTGAGCGATAAAGCTTCAGATAATCAAAAGGCTGAACAAGGATTGAAAAAAGCAACAGGCTTAATTCGTAAATTATTAGGTAGTCGTCTCCAAGTATATAAGACACCAGAAATTATGTTTGCTAAAGATGAAAGTTTAGCTTATGGTGACCATATTGATCGTCTATTAAATGATATGTATAAAAACTAAACGTTGTAATGCAATAGCTCATTACTCGTATTAAAGTTGAAGGACTGTGTTCTGTAATAGCAGAGGACAGTTCTTTTTTGTTTATAGTATTTATATTGTATAAAAGGTGCACTAAAAAGATTTTATTTGTTAAATGATGGTAGATATGTATTTGTTCGGCATTTTTATTTAGGTAGTATATCGGAGCAATAGTCGTTCTTTAGATGATATTTAGAATACAAATAAAAAAATAAAGGGAATATTTTGTTTATATTACAAATATTAAATTTTTGTTTTGATAATTGTAATATTATTTGATTTTTTCATAGAGTAAAATAACGAAAAGTCTTAGTTTAAGCGCTTTCTTGTGTGTTTATACTTGTAATAAAATAAGACAATATTAGTTAGTTAATATTCGAATTTTTGTAATTATAGACATTGTAAAAATAATTCAATAAAAAAACTATTGATAATAAAAGAAATAGTTGATAAAACAACTATGTAAGTTATTTTTCTAACTTGTTTTCCTTTTAAATCAAGGGGCTTTTATGATTTAAAACACAAGTTTAGAAGGGAAGGGCAACTTACAAAAAAGTACTTAAAGAGGAGTTATTGCAATATGAACGAATTTAAACATAAGTTAATGAAACAAAATGCGCAAGAAAAAATTAAATTACATAAAAAAGGTAAACAACGGGTAGCTTTAACAGCTTTCTCAATCGTAGGTTTAGGTGCTATTGGTTTATCAACAACTGCAAGTGCTGATGAAACAACTAATGCCCCAGTTTCTATCTCAAGCACTTACAATATGTTTGATGATAACGTAAATGCTAACTTAGACAGCAACGTTGATGGTGACATTTATGTTACTCCAGAAGACGAAAACTTAAACGCTGGTTTAGATAAACCAATGGATGACGGAATTTACGTTACTCCAGAAGAGGAAGATGTAAACGCTAATTTAGATAACACAGTGGCTACAGGAATCTACGTAACACCAGAAAACGAAGATTTAAACGCTGGTTTAGACAAACCATTAGATAACATTTACGTTACTCCAGAAGAAGGCGAAGCAACTACAGGTGATGATGTAAATGCTATTTTAGATAATACAGTAGATATAGGAATCTACGTAACACCAGAAAACGAAGATTTAAACGCTGGTTTAGACAAACCATTAGATAACATCTACGTTACTCCAGAAGAAGACGTAAATGCTGATGTAGACAATACAGTTGATTCTGAAGGAAATACAAACATTGATAACAACGTAACTGTAGAAGATAACACAGTTGCAGAAAACAATGATAAAGATAGTGCAGTTAAAGAATTAACAAACTATGTTAACGAATACTACACAACAAATAATGCAACTTCAGCTGATGAAAAAGCTACTACATCAACATCAACATCAACTTCAACAACTGAAGCTACATTACCACAAACTGGTGAAGCTAACGAAGCTGCATTAGCAAGCTTAGGTTTAACTACAGCTGCAGTAGCAGGTTTAGCTGTACGTCGTCGTTTTGCTAAATAATTTGCATTTAGAAATATAAGATGAATTACTACTACAAATTCATCTTGGACATTATTATAACACCATATATACCCGCTAAGAATTCTTAGCGGGTATTTTTAATAAATACTTAAAAATATCAGTATAGAAGTTTTAAATAAGTATTATACAATAACTAAAAAAAAGAATAATTAATTGTTGTTAGTATAGATGAAAAAATGTTTCCATAAATAATTCCTAATTTGTTGACAGTGAGGATGATTGTTTTTATTGCTTGGTAAATATGGATGCGGTGAAGAGTTAAGAATGAAGATTTGATATTTTGTTGATTATTGATATCATATTAATAAACAAAATAGATGCTATCTACATGATTGTCGTAAATAAACTATTGTTTCTTTGGGATATATAAAATACTAACTAATAAAAACGAGGTTGTTGGCTTGCATGATTTTATCATGCATTTTTTTATGTCGCAGATAATGATATAATTCTAAAGTAGTAATAATGATCGGAGGAAAGAATGTGGATGGAATTATTCCTTTATGGAAGCCAAAAGGTATGACTAGCCATGATTGTGTTTTTAAAATACGTAAAATTTTAAAAACAAAAAAAGTAGGACATGGTGGGACGCTGGATCCAAATGTTGAAGGTGTGTTACCGATATGTGTTGGTAAAGCAACTAAATTAATAGATTATTTACATGAATATCCTAAAACTTATTACGGAACGATTAGTCTTGGGACATCAACTACTACAGAAGATAGTGACGGGGAAATAGTAGAACAAGTAGCATTGACAGCTATTCCTGATATTGATGTGATTGATCATCAAATGGCAAAATTTCAAGGAAAAATTAGTCAAGTGCCACCAATGTATTCAGCGGTGAAAGTTAATGGTAAAAGGTTGTATGAATATGCACGTGAAAATATCCAAGTGGAACGACCTCAGCGTGAAGTTGAAATTTATCATTTTCAGCGAATGACCGAACCAATTATGACAAATAATAATGTGGAATGGTCTTTTTTAACTAAGTGTTCGAAAGGGACTTATATTCGGACATTAGCTGTCGATTTAGGTGCTAGTTTAGGTTATCCTGCGCATATGAAATCTCTTTCGCGTTTAAGTAGCGGTGGGTTTGAAACTAAAGAGGCAGTTAAGCTAGAAGATGTGGAGGAAGCAGTAAACACCAAGATGTTACATACAGTTCTGTATCCAATTGAAAAAATAACAAGTCAGTTTACAAATTATCATTTAACAGCCGCGGAATACAAAAAAGTATGTAATGGTCAATTTTTACAACTAAATCTTGCAGAAGTTAATGAAGTGGCATTATATTATGGTAAAAGATGTGTCGCTATTTATGAACTGCGTGATCAAGTATGGAAGCCACAAAAAATGTTAAATTTAGAATTATGATATGTTTAAATTTATCGTCTGGAAATGTTGATGATATAATTAAGTTAAATGTAGTTTGAAAGCGAAGTGGCAATATGCAAGTTATAAAATTACACCATAAATATGATCCAAAACAAATTCCATCTGATGATGTAGTATTAATTTTAGGTTTTTTTGATGGAGTTCACCGTGGTCATCAAAAAGTAATAGAAAAAGGTGTAGAATTAGCACGCAAGCAACAAATGAAATCAGCATTATTAACTTTTAATCAACATGCCTCAAAAGTATGTGCTAAAAATTCTGATTTGAAATATTTATCAAGTTTTACGCAAAAAGCTGAGATTTTAGCTGATTTAGGAGTTGATTATGTTTACCAAGTGGCGTTTACTTCAGCGTTTTCGAAGTTAAAGCCGCAGGAATTTGTTAAAGAATATATTGTTGATTTACATGCAAAATATGTAGTAGCGGGTTATGATTATACTTATGGTCCTAAAGAAATTGCTAATATGAAAGTTTTACCACTATATGCCGGTGGTCGATTTGATATTGTACAAGTAGATCCGCAAACTTATCATGATGAAAAAATTAGTTCGACAAGAATTCGCCATTTATTAGCAGAAGGTCGTATTGAAGATGCAAATGTCTTACTTGGACGACCGTACGAATCAAGAGGTGTAGTTGTTCACGGAGAAGCGCGCGGACGAACACTTGGTTATCCGACAGCTAATTTGAAAATTGATGATGAAGTTTGTCTGCCAAAAGAAGGGATTTATGCGGTCGAAGTGGAAGTCAATCATAAAAAATATTATGGTATGACAAGTATTGGGCATAATGTGACGTTTGGTAGTTTGCGACCTTTATCGGTGGAAGTTAATATTTTAGACTTTAGTGAAGATATTTATGGTGAAGAAATAAAACTAAAGTGGATGCATCGTTTGCGAAGCGAAGAAAAATTTGCCAATGTGGATGCATTGATTAAGCAACTGCAACAAGATGAAGAAAATACGCGTTCTTATTTTAAACAAATTAAACAGAAAGAGGCTTAAATGTGATAGCTAAAACTCCAATTTCGGCATATGTCCATATTCCTTTTTGTGAACACATTTGCTACTATTGCAACTTTAATAAAGTGTTTTTAGAAGGACAGCCTGTTGATGAGTATATAGATGCTTTGTTGGCTGAAATTGATTTAACAGTCCAAGAAAAGCCGTTTACAACGATGCCGACTTTATATATTGGTGGCGGTACTCCGACCAGTTTGTCGGTAGAACAGTTAGATAAGTTATTGTATGGTCTAAGTGAACGTTTACCGGTTGAAAGTTTGAAAGAATATACAATTGAAGCGAATCCAGGTGATTTGCCGAAAGAAAAAATTCAAGTTTTAAAAAATTATGGCATTGATCGTGTATCGATGGGTGTGCAATCATTTGATAACGAATTATTGAAAAAAATTGGTCGTAAACATACTGCTGAGGAAGTAGTTAAAACAACTGAATTATTATTACAAGCAGGAATGGATAATTTAACCATTGATTTAATGTATGGTTTGCCTAATCAAAGTTTGGATTTGTTTATGGAATCAGTTAAACAAGCCGTATCGATGGGGTTTCAACATTTATCGATGTATGCTTTAATTTTGGAGAATCGAACACTATTTGCTAATTTAGAGCGCCAAGGAAAACTCGATTTGCCATCGGAAGATTTAGAACTTGCTATGTTTGAACAAGCAAAAGATTATTTAGCTGGTCATGGTATTTATCAATATGAAATTTGTAACTATTCAGTACCTGGTTATGAAAGTAAGCATAATCTGATGTATTGGGATAATGAGCATTATTATGGTTTTGGTGCGGGAGCAAGTGGTTATTTAGGTGATATGCGTTATAAAAATTATGGACCTGTGCAACATTACTTACAAGCTCTTAGGAAGAAGCAATTGCCAATTATTGATAAAGAATTTTTGACATTACAAAATCAAATGGAAGAGCATATGTTTTTAGGGTTGCGTAAATTAGCAGGTGTGAGTTTTGCTTCTTTTGAACACAAATTTAATCAATCATTGTTTAAGGTATATGGTGATGTAATTCGAGGGTTAGAAAAACAAAATTATGTTCAAATTACAAAAGATAGTATTAAATTGACAGATAAAGGTTTATTATTTGGTAATGATGTTTTTGCTGAATTTTTATTAGATGAATAGCTAGAGTTTCTAGCTATTTTTTCTTTTTTAGCACTCTTTCTGCAAGAGTGCTAAAAAATTTAGTCACTTTTATTGACAATAGAGAAAATGCTTGGTAACATTATCAATGTAAGGTTATCACTTTAGAAGATAGAGTGCTAATGAGAGGTGGTTAAGATGTTAAAAGAACGACAGTTAAATGTCTTATGCCTCGTTGTTCAGCTGTTTACAACGACTGGCCAACCAGTTGGTTCAGCGACGCTAAAGAATTTAGGTATTAATGCAAGTTCAGCAACTATTCGTAATGATTTAGCATTGCTTGAAGAGTTAGGTTTTTTAGAAAAAACACATGTATCATCAGGTCGTATTCCTTCTAATAAAGGTTATCGATATTATGTTGATCATTTGTTGAAGCCAAAACCGATGCCTGATGCTGAATATATAGAGCTTCGAAATTCTTTTGGCGATGGTTTTTTCGAAATGGATGATTTGCTTAAAAAGTCAGTTTCTATATTATCTGGATTAACTGACATGACGACATTTATTTTAGGACCAAGTCATAATGAACGTATTTTAACAGATTTTCGTTTAATCAAAGTCGGTCACAATAAAGGAATGGCCATCATTATGACGAGTAGTGGTAATGTTGAAAGTCAAATATTTCCAATTCCTGAACAACTTACAAATGATGATTTTGAGCAAATGAAAAAAATTGTCCATAATCGTTTTATTGGAGAAAATTTTACTACAATTTATCAGCGATTACGGACGGAGTTACCGATTACGTTGCAAAAGTATGTTACAGCACCGCAAATTGTTATTGATTTGTTAGAAATGATTTTAGATCATGTCTTTCAAGATAAGGTATACGTTAGTGGTCAGATGAATTTGCTTGATACAGCTGATAGTGGGGATTTAGAAAAAATTAAACAATTATTTATGTTGTTAAATAACGATAAAGAATTAATGGATATCGTTCCACAGCGGACTAAAGATTTAGAAATTCTTATCGGTAACGAAATAAATAATGAATTGTTAGATGATTTGACACTCATAACAGCTAAGTATCAAGTGAACGATTATGATTCAGGTGTGATTGCTTTGATTGGTCCGAGACAAATGCCATATGATCAGATGGTTGGTATTGTGGAAGGTTTCAAAGTAGAAATGCAAAATCAAGTAACTAATTACTATAACATGCTCAAAGATTCAGATTTTTAAAGAAAGGGAGTTGTAGTGTGGATAATAAAGAAAAAGATACAAATATGAAGCAAGATGAAGTTACTGTTAATGATCAAGCTGAAGCAACTCAAGAAGATAATGTAGAAAATGCTGAAGAGCAAGATACACAATTTGAGTCAGAAAGTGTTGAGGATCAAATAACTTCAGAATTGAAACAGTTGAAAGTTGAAATTGAAGAATTAGAAGATAAAAATTTAAGATTACAAGCAGAATTAGTAAATATGCGTCAACGTAATCAAAAGGAACGTGAAGATGCGGCTAAATATCGTTCGCAAGATTTAGCTAAAGCACTATTGCCTGCGATTGATAATTTAGAGCGCGCATTAGAAGTAGAAGCGAATGATGGTAATGCTGAAGCGTTGAAAAAAGGTGTCGAGATGGTTCTTGATAACTTAAAACAAACTTTAGTTAGTCATGGAGTAGAAGTGATTACCGCTCAAGGTGAAACTTTTGATCCAAACATCCATCAAGCTGTTCAAACAGTTCCAAGCGATGATGAACATCCTACTGATATTGTAGTTCAAGAATTACAAAAAGGATATAAATTATATGATCGTGTTTTACGACCAGCAATGGTTATCGTAGCACAATAATAAAAGAATAGGAGAAATCGATTATGAGTAACAAAATTATTGGTATTGACTTAGGTACAACAAACTCAGCAGTTGCTGTTTTAGAAGGCGGAGAAGCTAAAATTATTCCTAATCCCGAAGGAAGTCGTACTACTCCATCTGTTGTAGCGTTTAAAGATGGTGAAATTCAAGTTGGTGAAGTTGCAAAACGCCAAGCAGCTACAAATCCAAATACTATTTCATCTATTAAACGTCATATGGGTACTGATTATAAAGTTGAAGTAGATGGTAAATCATACACACCACAAGAAATTTCAGCAATGATTTTACAATATTTAAAAGGTTATGCTGAAGATTACTTAGGCGAATCAGTAGAAAAAGCAGTTATTACTGTTCCAGCTTATTTCGATGATGCTCAACGTCAAGCTACAAAAGATGCTGGTAAAATTGCTGGTTTGGAAGTTGAACGTATTGTTAACGAACCAACAGCAGCAGCTCTTGCTTATGGTTTAGATAAGACTGATAAAGATGAAAAAGTTTTAGTCTTTGACCTTGGTGGTGGTACATTCGACGTATCTATCCTTGAACTTGGTGATGGCGTGTTTGACGTATTATCAACATCAGGTGATAACCATTTAGGTGGGGATGATTTTGATAATAAGATTATCACTTGGATGAATGATGAATTTAAGAAAGAAAACGGTGTTGATTTATTAGCTGATAAAATGGCAACACAACGTCTAAAAGATGCAGCAGAAAAAGCTAAAAAAGATTTATCAGGTGTAACAAGTACACAAATTAGCTTACCATTTATCTCAGCGAACGAATCAGGTCCATTACATTTAGAAATGACATTAACACGTGCTAAATTTGATGAATTAACACATGATTTAGTAGAACGTACAAAAGAACCAGTTCGTAAAGCTTTAAGTGATGCTGGTTTAACAAATTCTGATATTGATGAAGTTATTTTAGTTGGTGGTTCAACACGTATTCCAGCGGTCGTTGAAGCAGTTCGTAAAGAAACTGGTAAAGAACCAAATAAATCAGTTAACCCAGATGAAGTTGTAGCAATGGGTGCTGCAATTCAAGGTGGCGTTATTACTGGTGATGTGAAAGATGTTGTTTTACTTGACGTAACACCATTATCATTAGGTATTGAAACAATGGGTGGTGTGATGACTAAATTAATCGATCGTAACACTACAATCCCAACAAGTAAATCACAAGTCTTTTCAACAGCTGCTGATAATCAACCAGCTGTAGATATTCACGTATTACAAGGTGAACGTCCAATGGCTGCTGATAATAAAACATTAGGTCGTTTCCAATTAACAGATATTCCAGCTGCTCCACGTGGTGTTCCACAAATTGAAGTAACATTTGATATTGATAAAAACGGTATCGTAAATGTAAGTGCTAAAGATTTAGGTACTGGTAAAGAACAAAAAATTACAATTACTTCATCAACAGGTTTATCAGATGAAGAAATTGATCGCATGGTTAAAGAAGCTGAAGCTAATGCCGATGCAGATAATAAACGTAAAGAAGAAGCAGATTTACGTAACGAAGTTGATGCTTTAATCTTCAGTACAGATAAAACTTTAGAAGAATTAAAAGGAAAATTAACTGATGAAGAAGTGGCTAAAGCTGAAGTAGCACGTGATGAACTTAAAAAAGCAGTTGAAGAAAATGACTTAGAAGCAATGAAAGCTAAAAAAGGTGACTTAGAAAAAGTTGTTCAAGAATTGTCAGTTAAATTATACGAACAAGCAGCACAAGCACAAGCTGAACAAAATCCAGATGCAGCGCAAACTGGTGCTGATGACGTAGTTGACGCTGACTTTAAAGAAGTCGATGACGATAAATAATAATTTAACTAGGTAGTGAAATGAGAGCCACTAGCCATTGCTAATGGCTCTTTTCGCTAGTAAAGACGGAGGAAATAAGATGGCAACGAAACGTGATTATTATGAAGTCTTAGGTGTTGCGAAAACAGCTACTGATGATGAAATCAAGAAAGCTTATCGTAAGTTATCGAAAAAATATCATCCAGACATTAATAAAGAAGCAGGCGCGGATGAAAAGTTTAAAGAAGTTGCTGAAGCTTATGAAGTGTTAAGTGATCCGCAAAAACGCGCTGCATATGATCAATATGGTCATGCGGCAACTGATCCAAACTTCAATGCTGGCGGTGGCGGATTTAGCGGTTTTAGCCAAGGATTTGACGGCCAAGGTTTCGGTGGTTTTGAAGATATTTTTTCATCATTCTTTGGTGGTGGCGCTGGATTTGGTCAAACTAATGCTGATCCAAATGCTCCACAGCAAGGTGATGATTTACGCTATGTTATGGATTTAACTTTTGATGAAGCTGTTCATGGAACTGAAAAAGAAATTAAATATAGACGTGAAGAAACATGTCCAAAATGCCATGGTAGTGGGGCGCAACCAGGTACACAGCCGGAAACATGTCCAAAATGTCACGGCACAGGAACAATTAATGTTCAACGGCAAACGCCGCTTGGTCGCATGATGACACAAGAAACATGTGATGAGTGTCACGGCACAGGTAAAATTATCAAAGAAAAATGTGATGAATGTCATGGTTCTGGTATTATCGAAAAAACGCATAAAGTCCAAGTGAAAGTACCAGAAGGTGTAGAAAATAATTCACAAATGCGTTTGCAAGGGCAAGGTAATGCTGGAATTAACGGTGGTCCATATGGTGATTTATACATTGTTTTCCGAGTTCGTGAAAGTAAAGAATTCAAACGTGAAGGTCTAAATATTTATTACGAATTACCAATTAACTTTGCTCAAGCTGCATTAGGTGCTGAAGTCAAAGTACCGACAATCCATGGTGAAGTAGCTATGACAATTAAACCAGGAACACAATCAGGCGCAACTTTACGTCTAGCAGGTAAAGGCGTCAAAAGCAGTCGTGGCCAAGGTGACCAATATGTAACTGTCAAAGTAGTAACTCCGCGAAAATTAAATGAAGAACAACGTAAAGCGATGGAAGATTTTGCTAAAGCAACTGGGACAGATGTACATCATGAAAAAGGTTTCTTCGATAAAATGAAAGATCATTTTGAGAAAAAATAAATTTAAATCTTTTATTAAACAATAGTTTATTGTTAATTAGAAAGGGCTGTTTTCTGCAATGATAGAAAACAGCTCTTTTTTTATTGAACATATAAGTGTGATATTTAAATTCTTGTATATTAAAAATGAAAATGTCTCAAATCTGAAACAGTTTAGTATGGCCATTGTAATAGAATAAATGTCATATTTATTATGTGAGTTTTGATAAATGAATAAAATGCCTCTTTTTTTGTCACGTTTGTTTGATTTTGATACAATTAAAAAAATTAATTACTTAATTTTTTTAATAAATTGTAAGTGGCATATGAAACTAATATGGATATGTAGTAAAATAAAAGTAACATTGAGGAGGTAGTAGTATGGCGGTCACAGCAGTAAATCGACCAACAAAAGCAATTATTTCAACAAAAGCAATTAAACATAATATTCAAAATGAATTAAAACGTTTAGATGAAGGAATCGAGTTATTTGCTGTAGTTAAAGCAAATGCATATGGTCATGGCTTATTCGAAGTAGCTACAGCAGCACGTGAAGCTGGAGCGACAGGTTTTTGTGTGGCTTATTTAGATGAAGCTTTAGCTTTACGCCAAGCTGGTTTTACTGAATGTATTTTTATTATGGGTGTTGTTCGGCCAATTGAGGACATCGTTTTAGCGGCACAAAATAATCTTTCTGTTGTTGCGGCTGATTTACAGTGGCTGGAAGAGGCTGAATTAATCTTAAAACAACATAATTTACGATTAAAAATTCATTTAGCTATTGATACGGGAATGGGACGAATTGGTTTTACTGATGTCCAAGCTATGCAAAAAGCTAATGAACGACTTCTTAATAATGAATCTTTTGAAGTTGAAGGTATTTTCACCCATTTTTCTACAGCGGATGAAAAAAACTTGACGCATTTTAAACATCAACAACAAAAATTTGAACAAGCCTTAGCTCAATTTACGCTAGAATTTCGTTACATTCATACATCTAATACCGCTACAGCTTTATGGCATGATGCTTGGCATTCTAATATGATTCGCTTTGGTATCGGTTTATATGGAATGAATCCTTCGGGGACTGCTATTGAAGAACCATATCAATTAGAACCAGTAATGAGTTTAGTGACGGAAATTGTTTTTATTAAGCAATTGCCAAAAAATGAAGCAATTAGCTATGGAGCAACATATTTAACTACTGAAGATGAATGGATTGCGACTCTACCAATAGGTTATGCAGATGGTTTAAATCGTCGTTATACAGGTTTTGAAGTTTTAGTTGATGGTAAACGTTGTCCAATTGTTGGTCGAGTTTGTATGGATCAAACGATGATTAAATTACCTAAATATTATCCTGTAGGGACAGAAGTAGTTATTATTGGTAAATCAAAAGACCAAATTAATACATTTGAAATGGCAGCTGAGCATGTAGGTACAATTAATTATGAATTAACTTGCGCTATTACTGAGCGTGTTAAAAAAATATATGAATAGGAGAATAATATGCAGTTTCAAGATTTTGATTTGAAATCTTATTTATTAGATGCAATTACAGATTTAGAATTTAAAGAACCAACAGAAGTTCAAGAATTTTTTATTCCAGAAATTTTAAAAGGAAAAAGTGTTATTGGTCAGTCGCAAACTGGTACCGGTAAAACACATACATTTTTATTACCATTATTTAGTAAAATTGATGAGACAGATCAAAGTGTACAAGTTATTATTACAGCACCAAGTCGTGAGTTAGCTCAACAAATTTTTGCTGCTAGTAAACAATTAAATACATTTAATGCAAAACCGTTAAATATTGCATGTTATGTTGGCGGAACGGATAAAAAACGACAGTTAGAACGTCTAGCTCAAGTACAACCACAAGTAGTAATTGGAACGCCAGGACGCATTCTAGATTTAGTAAAAGAACAAGCATTAAAAGTTCATACAGCATTTGCATTTGTGGTCGATGAAGCAGATATGACTCTTGATATGGGCTTTTTAAATGAAGTTGACCAAATTGCTGGTCGCTTACCAAAGCTAGAGCAGATGTTAGTCTTTTCTGCGACAATTCCAGTGAAGTTACGTCCTTTTTTGAAAAAATATGTTCAAGACGCTGTTATCGGTGAAATTAAGCCAAAACAAATTATTGCAGAAACAATTGAAAATGATTTGTTATCTACAAAAGCTCGTGATAAAAATCAATTAATTTATAATTTATTAACAATGGGTAATCCATATTTAGCTATCGTTTTTGCTAATACAAAGGAACGTGCAGATGAAATTAGTACTTATTTAAAACACCAAGGTTTAAAAGTGGCTAAAATTCATGGAGATATTGCACCACGTGAACGTAAGCGATTAATGAAGCAAATTCAAAACTTAGAATATCAATATGTTGTAGCTACTGATTTAGCAGCACGAGGAATTGATATTGAAGGTGTTTCGCTTGTCATCAATGATGCTGTCCCTTATGAATTAGAATTTTTTGTCCATCGTGTTGGCCGTACAGGGCGTAATGGGATGTCAGGACAAGCGATAACGTTTTATCATCCTGATGATGAAAAATCAATTCAAGCTTTAGAAAAAATGGGAATTAGTTTTAATCCAAAAGAATTTAAAGACGGAGAATTAATCGATAGTTTTGATCGTAATCGTCGTCAAAAACGAAAAGCGAGCCAGCAAAAGCTTGATACTGAAATGATAGGTTTAGTGAAAAAGAAAAAGAAAAAAATTAAACCAGGATATAAGAAAAAAATTAAAGCTTCAATCAAAGAAAATCGTCAAAAGAAACGTCGTCAAGAATTGAAACAAGCTCGTCGTGCAGAACGTAAAGCGCGTAAAGAAGAATTTTAAAGTAAGGATAGTGCATCATGAAGAAAAAATGGAAATATGTAATTTTAGGTAGTGTTGCAACTTTAAGTTTAGGTATGTATGGTAGCGTGAAGTATTTTTATAATTATGCAGTCAAACGCGGAGATAAAGAATTTATGAGTAGTGAAGAAGCTTCAGGTAGTGGGCATCCCGAAAGACCATATCAAAAATGGACTTTTTTGCAGCAAACACCTAAAACATGGAGCCTAAAAAATCATGATGGACTGGAATTAAAAGCAGAGTATTTGCCGCAAGCAACTCAGAAAGAAAAACATAAATTAATGATTTTAGTTCATGGTTATACTTCACGAGGAACATTACTTGAAGATTATGCCAAAATGTTTTATGACTTAGGATATGATTTATTGATTCCGGATTTACGTGGACATGGTCGTAGTGAAGGTGATTACATTGGCTTTGGATGGCCCGATCGACTAGATATTGTTGACTGGTGTAATAAAGTTGTTGATCATTATCACGGCCAAGTAGAGATTGGCTTATGGGGTATTAGTATGGGTGGTGCTACAGTGATGATGGCTAGTGGTGAACATTTACCAAGTCAAGTTAAAGCTATTATCGAAGATTGTGGTTATACAAGTACTAAGGCAGAACTTGATTATCAATTAAAACAACAATTTAATTTACCATCATTTCCAATTGAGCCGTTAACATCTGCATATGTTGATTATAAAGATCATTATAACTTTGAAGAAAGTGATTCTTTAGCGCAGTTAAAGAAAAATAAGCTACCGATGTTATTTATCCATGGTACTGAAGATAAATTTGTTCCTTTTGATATGGTTGAAGAATGTTATGATGCTACCAAAGGACCGCGTGAATTATACGTTGTTAAAGGTGCACATCATGCTAAAAGTTTTGAACAAGATCCCGTTAAATATCGCGAAGTAGTGGAGAAATTTTTAAATAAATATATGCAATAGTGAAGGATGCTAAAGTATGAAAAAGACACCATATGAACAAGTTCAAGAATTTCATAAAATTTTTGATCCAGTTCATAATCAAACACCACATAGTTTAGATAAACAAGAAGTTTTAACGAGAATTCATTTTTTATTGGAAGAACTATTTGAATACGGTGCTACTATTGTCACAGACAAAGAAGAATTAGGTTTATTGAAAAATAAATTTTATCAAAGTATTGATGCAGCAGAAAGTAAAATGATGACGAAAGATTTACCAAATAACAGTGTTGTCCATCAAGCTGATGCATTAATTGATTTATTATACTTAACATACGGGACATTTGTTTTAATGGGGATTGATCCGATGCCGTTATTTGACATTGTCCATGAAGCCAATATGGGAAAATTATTTCCAGATGGTCAACCACATTATGATGAAATAACTGGTAAAGTATTAAAGCCTAATGAATGGTATGAAAAATATGCTCCCGAGCAAAAAATTAAAGAAGAAATTGAAAAACAAAAGAGAGATAAGTAGTTTATGGTTGAAAAGGATATTAAAGCGATTATTTTTGATATGGACGGTGTAATTGTTGATACTGAGATGTGGTATCAAGATCGACGTCGCAAGTTTGTAGAAAGTTTAGGTTACCATTTACAAATTGATTGGCAAGAATTTATTGGTGAAACATTTGCTTCATTATGGCCTAAAATTTGTAATGATATTGAGATGCCACTTGAAGAGGTCGAAAGCCGATATCAACAATATAAAAAAAATCATCCGATTGAATATGAGACTTTATTAATTCCAGGGATGAAACCAATCGTTAAATTGTTAAAAGAAAAAGGTTATCTGTTAGCTGTTGCATCATCATCAACATTAACAGATATCAAAAAATGTTTAACGATACATGACTTAGCAGACGATTTTGCATTTGTTAATAGTGCCAGAGATTTAGGTCATCCTAAACCAAGCCCGCTTGTTTATCAAAAAACATTACAAGATTTACAGCTTGAGCCACAAGAAGTGATTGTGATTGAAGATAGTGCTGCTGGAATTTCAGCTGCTAAGCAAGCAAATTTAAAAGTCATTGCATATCATAATCCTAAATATCAATTAGATCAATCCCAAGCTGATTATCAAATTGTACAGCATGCCCAAATTATAACAATTTTAGAGACAGAAATGAAAAAAAGAAAGAAATAGTGCATAGATAGTGAATTCTATGGTATACTTATTCTGTTATATTGTAATTAAAGATTAATTTAATTGGAGGAGTTCTTAATGCAATCAAATATGCTCTGGGGTTTTTGTATTGTTTTAGCCATTATCCTATTAGCATTTATTGGGGCCTTTATTTATCTTAAAAAATTAGGCAAAGATTATGACAATTTAAAAAAAGAATATAATGAAATACAAGAAATTCCCATTGAAGAAACATTGGCTGCGGTTAAGAAAATGCACTTAATAGGTGTTAGTCAAGCCTCTTTAGAAGAATGGGAGACAAAATATAATACAGCGAAGGAAAAAATAGCAGAGCTAGGTAATGATTTTGAAGAGTTATCAGCAACGATTAATAAATATTCGCATCTTAAACACTCAAAACAATTTTTAGAATATTTACAAGATAGTTTATCTGATTTAAATATTGAAATTAAAGATATTTATGAAGGACTTCATAAATTACGTGCAAGTGAACAACAAAATTCCGAACGAATTCAGTCATCAGTTGATTTGATGCAAGATTATCAAAATCAAGTCAAAAATAATAAAGATGATTATGGTGTTGCTTTGCCTGAAATGCAAAAGAAATTAACTCAAGTTAAGAATACGTTTGATGAGTTTGAACGCTTGAATAAAAATGGTGATCCGATTGAAGCTGCTAAAATTGTTCAACGAGCAGAAAAAGAGTTAGAAACATTAACTGAATTAATGGAAGCCATTCCGCCGTTAAATAATGAATTAGAAGTTATTTTTGTTGATCAGATTAAAGATTTAACAAGTGGTTACCATCGTTTGCAAGAATTAAAATTTAAGTTTCCAAAAGCTGTTGGAGATATTGCTCAACAATTGCGTCATTTACGTGAAGAACGAGAAAAGCAAGTTAAGAATTTACAACAATGTGATACAGAAGTAGTTTTAACAAATAATCGTCATTTACGTCAAACGATTGATCATTTATATGATGTCATGCAAAAAGAAGTTGATTCGAAAACGTACGTAGATAGTACACAATCAGTAGTAACTGATTTTATCGAGCATGCTCTAAAAAATAATCGTCAATTAACTATTGAGCTAGATCATGCAGCTCAAGGTTTTGTTTTTCATGATAATGAAATGGGAGTAGCACGTCAATTCCAACATGAAATCGAGCAGCTACAAATTCAAAATGATGAATACGCACGACAATTAGAGCATAAAGAAGCAGTCTACAGTGAAGTAGAAGTATTTTATAAGCGCTCTTTAGAAATTTTAGAAGATATTGAAAATCAACAAGTAGCAATGGATAAAACGATTGTTGGTATGGAAAAAGATTTGAAAGATGCTGAAAAAGCATTTGAACAATTTGAATTTAAAATGCGAACATACAAACGCTATGTTGAAAAGCATCGTTTACCAGGTTTGCCTAAAGATTATTTAGACTATTTCTTCTTAGTAACAGATCATATTGAACGTTTAGGTGTTGAGCTAGGTAAAATTCGAGTAGATACATTATTGTTAAAAGATTATATTAATAAAATTAATCGTGAAGTCCAAGATGTTGCTAAAAGAACAAATGAACTAATTGATAACGCTATGTTAGCTGAACAATATTTACAATATGCTAATCGTTATCGTATGTCACATCATTTACAAGAAACGTTAGACCAAGCATTAGCATTATTTAATAGTTATCAGTATGCTGAGGCTAAAAATTTAACAAAAACAGCTTTAGAACATATTGAGCCACAAGCTGTCGAACGTATTTCTGATTTTTATAATCAAGAAAAAGAAGTAATAGAATAAAATTGAGTTCTTCGGAGCTCAATTTTTTTTATAAAAAATGGTATATGCCAATTGACAAGTGATTATAGGGAGGAGTATATTGATAATGTAATAGTTACGAGAAAGAGGATGCAGTTATGACAAAATACATCTATGCAGATAAGTTTTTTTTACCATACGGAGTTGAACAAAAAGGTTATTTAGAAATTACAGACGATGGTAAATTTGGATCTTATACAAAAGAAATTGAAGCAAATCAAGAAGTAGTAGACTATAGTGGTTACTACATTGCACCAGGTTTATTTGATACACATATTCATGGTTTTGCTGGTGCTGATGTTATGGATAATGATCCTGAAGGTTTACAAAAAATGTCAGAAGGTTTATTAAGCTGTGGTGTTACATCATTTTTAGCGACAACTTTAACAGCTGACCATGATTTATTAAGAGAAGTTGCGGCTACAGTTGCAGATACAATGGGAAAAGAAAAAGGAGCTAAAATTCAAGGTATTTACTTTGAGGGGCCTTACTTTACAGAAAAATATAAAGGGGCGCAAAATCCTAAATATTTAGGAGCTCCAGATTTGGCAGAATTTAATTCTTGGCAAGAAGCAGCTAAGGGAAATATTAAAAAAATAGCTTTAGCACCTGAATATGAAGCATCACCTGATTTTATTAAAGCAGTAACTGAACAAGGTGTTGTAGTATCATTAGGCCATAGTAATGGAACGTTAGAAGATGCTAAAAAAGCAGTTGAAAGTGGAGCTTCAATGTTTGTACACGTTTATAACGGTATGCGTGGATTAAATCACCGCGAACCAGGTATGGTAGGGGCAGCGCTTAGTTTAGAGGGTGTTTATGGTGAATTAATTTGTGATGGTCATCATGTTCATCCAAATGCTTGCGAAATAGTTATGGAAAGTATGGGACATGATCACGTAGCCATGATTAGTGATTGTATGCGTGCTGGTGGTATGCCAGAAGGTAATTATATGTTAGGTGAATTACCAGTGACAGTGAAAAACGGAACAGCTCGCTTGAAAGAAGGGAATTTAGCTGGTAGTATTTTACGCTTAAAAGATGGTGTGAAAAATGTTGTAGAATGGAATATTGCAACAGCAGAACAAGCAATTAAAATGGCTTCTTATGTTCCAGCTAAAAGTATGAATTTAGATCATGTTTGTGGTCAAATTAAGAAAGGTTTAGCTGCAGACTTCTTGGTTTTAACAAAAGATATGCAATTAAAAGAAACTTATTTAGATGGTGTTAGTCGTTATATCAATGAAGACTAATAAAACATAAATTGATTACTTAACTAATTAAGGACGGTATCTTATCATTGATAAGATACCGTCCTTTCATTTTATTTGTTTAATTGTATAAAAAACAAAATTTTGTTATGTAAGATTTTTGCGTTATTTAATAATTTTTAATGTTTTTGGTGTTTTTGTGAGAGCAGTTGAACCATTTTTTTCAACATAGACACAATCTTCGACGCGAACACCGACTTCATTTGGAATATAGATTCCTGGTTCTATTGAGAAACACATGCCTTCTTCAATGACTAAATCATTGCCTTCAACAATTGATGGATATTCATGGCAAGATTGACCGATGCCGTGTCCTAGACGATGGATAAAGTATTCGCCATAACCTTTTTTAGTAATATAATCACGGGCAATGCTATCTAGTTCACCCGCAGTGATTCCTGGTTTGACAGCATTTTGAGCTCTAATTTGAGCTTCTAAGACAATATCAAAGATTTTTTTAGCTTGCTCACTTGGTTCTTTAAAGCTGGCCATACGAGTCGCATCACTAGCATATCCTTTCCACATACAACCTAAATCAAATAAAACTAATTCATTTGGTTGAATTGTAATTTTAGGTGAAGGTACACCATGTGGATCGGCAGCATGAGCACCAGCTAAAACTAAAGTATCAAAGCTCATTTTAGCTACACCACGTTTTTTCATTTCTGTTTCGATAATAGCAACAATTTCTTGCTCTGAAATGCCTTCTTGAATAGCATTAAAGCCAATTTCAAAGGCCATATCAGCCATTTGGCCAGCTTCTAATAATAATTGCTTTTCTGTAGTACTTTTATAAAGTTTCATATTTTGAATAAAAGGTGTAATGTCGATATCGAATTTAAGTGTTTCAAAGTAAGATTTTAATTTTTCCATTCGTAAAACTGGTAACGTATCTTTTTCGATAGCACATTGAGTTAGAACACCATATTTTTGTAATTCATTTGCGATTTTAGCAAATGGTTCTTCTGAATCTAGATAACCAATGACTTGATAAGGCCATTGAGATGCTTTGGCTGTTTCAACTTCTAAAGCAGGGACAAATAAGAATGGTTGACCATTTTTGGTAATAAATAAAGCCATAATGCGTTCATGTGGGTCTGAAATAAAACTTGTTAAGTAGCTAATTGTACTTGGATTGTGCAAATAGGCTACATCAAGATTATTTTCATTTAACCAATTTTGGATTTTTTGGATATTTTCTTGAATCATAACAATCGCTTCTTTCACTTTTAACTATATCTTAATTATAACTCATATATGAAAATAAAAAAGGAAAACGTCTGAAAAGATATGTAAAAATGAAAAAAATCATGAAAACTATAAGTAAAACGCTTGCAAATGAAAAATTTCTTTGATAGAGTTAAATTGAAATAGAGAAAAGTATTCTTATATAGAGGAGATACTATGGATAAACAAACGGTTACAATTTATGATGTAGCTGAACGAGCAGGCGTTTCAATGGCTACGGTGTCACGTGTAGTTAATGGGAATCAAAATGTCAAACCAGCTACTCGCAAAAAAGTACTAGATGTGATTGAAGAATTAGACTATCGTCCTAATGCTGTCGCGCGAGGATTAGCTAGTAAAAAAACAACGACTGTTGGAGTTTTAATTCCAGAATTAAGTAATCCATTTTTTGCGCGATTAGCAGATGGGATTCATGATATTGCAGCAATGTATCATTATGATATTTTATTAACATCGCCAGAAGAAGGCAAAAATGGAGATGTTTCAGCATTAAATAGCTTACTTGCTAAACAAGTCGATGGAATTATTATTATTGGTTATCGTTTATCAGAAGCGATGACTAAAGAATTACAAAATATCCGAACACCTGTTGTTTTAGCTGGTACGACGTTAGAGGGTATGTCAAATATTGCATCAGTCAACATTAATCATGAGCAGGCTACAAAAGAAGCAGTAACAATTTTAACAGAATTTACAGATCAAGTAGCACTTGTAGTTGGTCCGTTAACTGATTATATTAATGGTCATCGTCGACTAGAAGGATATAAAAAAGCTTTAGAAGATCAAAAGATTAAATATAATGAAGGTTTAATTTTTGAAAGTCCTTATACTTTAGAGGCAGGACGAAACTTAGCTGAGCGACTAATTGATAGTGGAGCAAAAGCAGCGTTTGTGACTGATGACTTATTAGCAGTCGGTATTTTAAATACATTAATTGAATTAGGTCATCGTGTACCAGATGATTTTCAATTAATGAGTGCTAATAATACAGTATATACAGAAATTTGTCGTCCGAAATTATCAAGTGTCCAACATCCAGTTTATGATATTGGAGCTGTTTCAATGCGTTTGTTAACGAAAATGATGACGGGCGAAGAAATAGAAGATAAAAATATTATTTTATTACATTCAATTAAACAAAAAGATAGTACAAAATAAAAATGCTAGGATAATTGAAGTGAACCCCAAATTTGGGGTTCATATCATAATTCCTAGCATTTTTTATTATTGTTGGTTATTATCATGATTATTGGCTTGTTCATTATTGTTGTTATTTTCGGTTGTTTCATTTTGATTTTCTGTTTTTGTATCTTTTTTGGTAATGGAATCCCAGAATTTATTGTATTGAGTTAAAGTACCACCAATACCAAATTGATATTTTGGATTTTCAAATGCATTAGTCGAAACACCATAAGCTTTCACTTTATCATCAGGAACAGTATATTCTTTATTGGCATAAGTGAATGTCCCTGTTTTGGTACCTGTTTGTTTGGAAACTTCTTCTGTGACGACATTTGAATTTAGAGTAAATTTTTGATCTAAGCCCATAATTTGACTATTAGCTTTTTGGATACTAGCAGCTAAATATGCCCAATAATCCATATTTTTTTCATGAAGTTTTTCACTCATTACACTATTATCATCGTAACCAATCCAGCTACTTAATGTAATTTTAGGAGTTGAAGCGATAAACCAATAATCTTTGCCGTCTTCACTTGTCCCAGTTTTACCAACCCAGTCAGCATTGGCTAATGTTTCATTTAATGATTTTAATTTTTCTTCAACATGGTGACCTGTTCCGTTTTTATCTCGAATAACACCACGCATCATTTCATTCATAATTGATGCTGTTTCAGGTTTAAATACTTGGCGATTTGTACTTTGATGTTGATAAATGACTTTATCATGACCATCAGTAATCTTTTCGATTAAGTATGGCTCATTAAATTTACCATTATTTGCTAATGTAGCATAAGCACCAGTTTGTTCTACGACAGTAACTTCGTTAGTTCCCAGTGGGGCTGATTCATAATGTACTTCTTTATCTGTTAGATTCATATTCATATTTTTTAAGTAATTATAAGGATTTGTTTTTTCTAACAAAGTACGGTATAAGTGAGCAACTGGAATATTATCTGAATGAATTAACGCCTCATAAACACTTTCGAATTTATTACCTGATGTTTTACCGAAATTATAAACAGGTTTATAATTTGTGGCATATGTAAAACTAAAGTCGTTTAACATAGTTTGACTATTAATCATACTAATATCAATAGCCGGTGCATAAGCAATAATTGGTTTCATAGTCGATGCAGGTGAGCGGTACGTTGTAAATGAATGGTCGACTTGATTTTGACTATAATCACGTCCACTAACAAAACCATAAATTCGGCCAGTTTGGTTATCCATTAAGACATTTCCAACCTGGATTTTTTTGGTACTTGTTTCATCTAAAATATTAGCATGTTGTTCTTCAGCTTGTTGCATACTTTCGTAAATATTGCGATCAATAGTTGATTGAATTTTATAGCCACCAGTACTTATTTTATCTTCAGCTAATTGATAATATTTATTATATTTTTCTTCGTTATCTAAAATATCTTTTTCTGTATAACCATCTTTTTCATAAAATGAAGGCATTAGTTTTTCAATCGCTTCTCTTCGAACAGCAAAATATAAATAACTAGCATTATTAGTATTTTCATGACTTGGTGCTAAAAAGTCTTTCTTTAAATCATAATTTTTTGCTTCTTCGTATTGTTCTTTGGTTAACATTTTTTGGCGATACATACTTTTTAAAACGATATTTTTGCGCTCTAATCCATATTTTAAATTAGCATCACTTTTTAATTCACCTGTTGCTGTATAAGGTGAATAAATAATCGGACTTTGTGGAAGTCCTGCTAAAAAGGCTGCTTGTGGAATAGAAACTTCTGAAGCATGTTTACCAAAAATGCCCATTGATGCTTCTTCGATACCGGCGATATTTTGACCTTTATTATTCCGTCCAAAAGATGAAATATTTAAATATGTGTTTAAAATATCTTCTTTAGAAAAATAATTTTCAACCCGATAAGATAATAATAATTCTTTTGCTTTACGAGCTAATGTTTGATCGTCTGATAATAGCTGTTGTTTTACGAGTTGCTGTGTTAAAGTCGATCCACCAGAAGGGCTATTATTAGATCCAAATAAATTACTTAAACCAGCACGAATAATAGATTTGGGTGTAATCCCATGATGTACATAAAAGTTTGGATCTTCTACCGCAACTAGTGCATTTGTGACATTATTGGAAATAGCATTAGCATCAACGTTAGTACGAACTAAATCAGAATGCAATGTTGCAATTGGTTGTCCGTTAGCATAAGTTAATGTTGATTTTTGTGCAGCTTTATGTAGTTTAGTATTTAATTGTTCTTTAGTAGGGATACTTGTGTTATCTACTAAAGAAGCAAAGTAACCAACGCCGATACCAGCTCCCAATGTTATAATTAAGAATAAAATAATAACAAGCGTGTAAATTGTTACTTTAATAATGTCATAAGATTTATGAATAATATTAGCGTATTTATTGGACACGTCAGATTTTCTCCTTTAATAAACTTATTTTTATTTTAGCAATAAATATCATGACTTTCAAAAAAGATTTTGTTGTTGCTAGAAAAGTTATAATCTTGCGTTGGCTTGCTTAATTAGATAAGATAAAGAATAGAATAGAAAAGAACTAAGGGTGATAAGTATGTTGATTGGATCACACGTCTCAATGGGCGGAAAGAAAATGTTATTAGGAGCCGCTGAAGAAGCTTATTCATTTGGTGAAACAACATTTATGATTTATACTGGTGCACCACAAAATACACGGCGAAAAAAAATCGAAGATATGATGATTCCAGAAGGTCATGCTTATATGAAGGAGCATGATTTAAGTCATTTAGTTGTACATGCTCCATATATTATTAATCTAGCGAATAATAAAGATTTAGAAAAATATCAATTTACGATTGATTTTTTAGCCAAGGAAATTGAACGAGCAACAGCATTAGGGGCAAAACAAATAACTCTTCATCCAGGAGCACATGTTGGTCTTGGCGTAGAAACAGGAATTCAAAATATTGCTAATGGTTTGAATGAAATTTTAACTAAAGACCAAATTCCGCAAATTGCATTAGAAACAATGGCAGGTAAAGGTACCGAAATTGGTCGTAACTTTGAGGAATTGGCCCAAATTATTGATAAAGTAAAATATAATGAAAAAATGTCAATTACGATTGATACTTGTCATATGAGTGATGCTGGGTATGATATTAAAAATGATTTTGACGGCGTGATGGAAGAGTTTGATAAAATTATTGGTTTGGATCGTATTAAAGTCGTTCATCTAAACGATTCTAAAAATCCATGTGGTTCACATAAAGATCGTCATGCTAATATTGGCTTTGGTTATATTGGTTTTGAGGCATTGCATAAAATTGCTTTTGATCCACGATTTGAAAAATTACCAAAAATTTTAGAAACGCCATATGTTGGAGAAGATAAAAAAACAGCTAAAGCTCCATATAAATTTGAAATTGAAATGCTGAAAAATGGACAATTTGATCCAAATTTAAAAGAAGAAATTATGAATTCATAGTTGAAAACAGTTTTGCAAAAAATTTAATTTTTTAGTAAAATAGACCGTGTAAAATTTAGAAAGATGGTGAATTGAGTGAGTACAGGCATGGTGATTTTAATTGCGATTATTGCCCTTCTTGTAGGGACAGCAATTGGTGTTTTCATGACACGATCAGCTGTAAAAAAACAATTAGAAGAAAATCCTCCTCTTAACGAAGATATGTTAAGAATGATGATGATGCAAATGGGACGTAAACCATCAGAAGCACAATTGCGTCAAATGATGCAAAATTTGCGTAATCAAGCAAAAAAAGCTAATAAGAAAAAATAAGTCTAGGTTTATAATCTAGACTTTTCTTTTTGAGAGCATATTTTTGTGTAAATGAAAAAAAATGGCTATAATGATAGTAAAAATACAGAGGAGGTCGTTTTTTATGAAAGATTTAATTGTAATTGGTGCTGGACCTGGTGGTATTACATCAGCGTTATATGCTGCACGTGCAAATTTGGATGTAGCCATTATTGAACAAGGTTTACCTGGTGGACAAATGAATAATACTGATGTTGTAGAAAATTACCCAGGTTTTGTTTCAATTAGAGGACAAGAGCTAAGTCAAAAAATGTACGAAAGTATTAAAGCAAATAACATTGAAGAAATATATGGAACAGTTACTAAATTAGACGGCCAAGATGAAATCAAAAAAGTTTATGTAGATGATAAAGTTTATGAGGCTAAGGCTGTAATTATTGCAACTGGTTCAACGCATAGAACATTAGGTGTTCCTGGCGAAGATGAATTTAATGGTAAAGGCGTTTCTTATTGTGCAATTTGTGATGGTGCATTTTTCCGAAATAAAGATGTGTTAATTGTTGGTGGCGGTGATGCTGCGATTGAAGAAGGATTATATTTAGCGCAATTAGCTAATAAAGTAACAGTTATCCATCGTCGTGATAAACTAAGAGCTTATAAAAATTTACAAGATCGAGCTTTTGCTAATGATAAAATGGAATTTGTTTGGGATACAGTTGTGGATGAAGTTATTGGAAATGATATGAAAATGACAGGTGTCAAAGTCCATAATGTTCAAACAAATGCACAATCAATTATTGAAGGTGATGGTTTATTTGTTTATGTAGGCTTACAACCTAATACTTCTGCCTTTAGTCATTTAGGAATTACAGATAAGCAAGGTTGGATTCAAACCAATGATAAAATGGAAACTATTTTACCAGGTGTTTTTGCTGTTGGCGATGTACGTCAAAAGAAATTACGTCAAATTACGACAGCTGTATCTGAAGGAACAATTGCAGGTCAGCAAGTCTTTTATTATTTAGAAGATATTTAATAGGGGCGAGTTATTACATGGAAAAAATTGATAATCTGGCGTTAGAAATGAGCCAAATTTTCAAAATGTTAAGTGATAAAAATCGGATTCGTTTATTATTGTTACTACAACAAGAACAAGAATTAAATGTTACAAGCATTGCAGAAAAATTGGAATTAGAGCAATCGGCGGTCAGTCACCAATTAAAACTATTAAAAGCTAGACATTTAATTAAAGGTCGTAGAGAAGGCAAATCAATTTTTTATACATTAGACGATGACCATGTTAACTACTTATTAAAAATTACGCAAGATCATATTCAACATAGTAGTTAATTTCAGATATTTACTTGACGGTATTTTTATAATCTTTTATAATTATTTAGGAACAGTTTTTCATTTGAAAAATCGTTACTTTTATAAGCTCGAAGGGAGGGGAAAACAAATGTCAAAGACTGTCGTTCGTAAAAACGAATCTCTTGATGATGCTCTTCGTCGCTTCAAACGTTCTGTTTCTAAAACTGGAACTTTACAAGAATATCGTAAACGTGAATTTTATGAAAAACCAAGCGTGAAACGTAAGAAAAAATCTGAAGCTGCAAGAAAACGTAAAAAATATTAATGTTTAGTGAGATGAGAAGCATGTCATTGAATGAACAATTAACATCTGATATGAAACAGGCCATGAAAGATAAGGATAAATTAACATTATCAGTTATCCGGATGGTTAAAGCTTCAATAAAGAATGAAGAAATTAACTTAGGTCATGATTTGACAGATGATGAGGTTTTAACTGTTTTATTAAAAGAAGTAAAACAGCGTAAAGATGCGATTCAAGGTTTTGAAGAAGCTGATCGAAAAGATTTAATTGAACAACATGAAGATGAAATTCGTGTGTTACAGAAGTATTTACCTCAACCTTTAACAACTGATGAATTAACAAATATCATTAAGGATATTATTAGTTCTGAAAATGCTGAGTCAATGAAGGACATGGGACGTGTTATGAATTTGACTTTAGAGAAAGTTAAAGGTCGTGCTGACGGTAAGGAAGTTAGTCAAATCGTCAAATCATTACTTTCATAGTTTTTTAGACTAAGCTAAGTTATTAGCTTAGTCTTTTTTGTATTCTCGTCTAGTTTATAATTTTTTGGTATAATATAAACAAATGAATCATAGAGGAGATGGTTAATTTGACAGCCTCTTATAAGCAACAAATAGTTTTTCAAACAAATGAACAAATTATTAATATTAGTGGAAATCATAATCAAAATTTAAATTATTTAGAAGAATATTATGATGTTGAAATTTATCAAAATGGCTTAGAACTGCAAATTATAAGTGATGATGAACAAGCAGTTACTAATACTTATTTAATTTTAAAAGAATTAAAAACATTAATGCAACGTGGTGTGAAAATTAGTTTATCTGATTTAGTCATGGCTATTAAAATGTCTGCTAAAGGAATGCTTGAATATTTTCGGGAATTATATGAAGTAGAAATTTTCACTACAAATACCGGTAAAAAGATTAAGGCAAAGACATTTGGGCAAAAACAATATGTTGATGCGATTAATAAAGGCGATATTGTTTTTGGGATTGGACCTGCCGGAACAGGTAAAACTTTTTTAGCTGTGGTCATGGCAGCAAAGGCTTTAAAAAATGGTCAAGTGAAACGAATTATTTTAACTCGGCCAGCAGTTGAAGCTGGAGAAAATTTAGGCTTCTTACCTGGGGATTTAAAAGAAAAAATTGACCCTTATTTACGACCATTATATGATGCTTTGTATTATGTATTTGGCAAGGAACATACTGAACGGTTAATGGATCGTGGTGTGATTGAAATAGCACCATTAGCATATATGCGGGGCCGAACACTAGATGATGCTTTTGTCATTTTAGATGAAGCCCAAAATACAACACCAGCTCAAATGAAAATGTTTTTAACTCGTTTAGGTTACCATTCGAAATTAATTGTTAATGGTGATATGACGCAAGTGGATTTACCTAAAAATACTAAAAGTGGGTTATTGGATGCTAAGCAAAAGTTAACTGACATTAATGCGATTAAATTTATTCAATTTAGCGAAACAGATGTAATTCGTCATCCACTTGTTGCTGCTATTATTACAGCTTATGAAGAAAATTAATCTTTAGTACTAGGAGAAAACAATGAGCAAAAAGATGAAATTTCATTTGGAATATCGTAAGTGGTATATTCCAACTATTTTACTTGTTTTTGCAACAGTACTCTTTATATTGTTATTTAATAATGTTCGCCAACAAGAAGTTAATATTCATGAAGGGCAATTAGCTGAAAAAACAATTCGAGCAACGAAAACTGTTGAAAACAAATATGAAACAGAAGAAAAGCAAAAATTAGCAATGGAATCTGTTACACCAGAATACAGCTATAACGATAAAGCTGCCAAAGTTCAGGTAGAGCATATCGAAACTTTAATTAAAATGGTGGAGCAAATTAATAACGATGAAGCATATAAAGATAAAAGTACTACTGAAAAAGTAGCACAATTAAAAAGTAAATTTGAAGCATTAGGACCAGAAACAATTTCTTTTTATCAATCATTTCCACAATCATTTTATGAAAAAATTTTTAACTTGAATAATGATGAATTAAATCAAGTTGAAAAAGTATCGACAAGTTTGATTAGTAAATATATGGCTAATCATTTACGACAAAATACAATTTCTAATGCACGGCAAAATGCATTAAAAGAATTGAATTATTATGGTTTATCTGATCAAGCTTTAGAAATTACCAAAATTATTGTGAATGATGGAATCATCGTGAACGAAGTGGCAAATACTAAAAAAACCGAAGAATTAAAACAAAAAGCTAAAAATGAAGTTGAACCTGTAATGATTTATCAAGGAGAAATTATTGTCCGTGAAGGTTCGCAAATTGATGCTAAAGCAATGCAAAAGCTTAAAGTTTTAGGTTTAACAAATCATAATTTGTCTATTTTTCCAATTGAAGCATTATTAATTGCGATTATTTTCCAAGTGGTTATTATTGCTTATTTAGCACGACAAATGGATACAACAAAACGATTACGCTTCGTCATTTTTTATGTTATTATGATGACAATTTCGGTTTTAGCTATGAAATTTTTACAATTGTTCCAAACGGAAACGACAACTTTTGTAGCCTTTTTATTCCCAGTAGCCTTTATTCCACTAGTATTAAATATTTTTATCAGTCGGACTACGGCAATTATGGGAGCTTTATTTCAATCGTTATTTGCGATGTTTGTATTTTATTCAAGTATTGGAACAAGTTCATTAATTATGATTTTAATGACATATGTCTTTGTGGGCGTTTTAGCGACTTTAGTGCAAAGACAACGGATAAATCAACAACCAGGTTCAGCGTTTTTATGGTTGTTTGCTTTTCCGATTTTTTTCCAAGTCATTATTATTATTTATCAAGGGATGAATATTAATGAATCTGTCACTTGGATGACACTTGGCTCAATGATGGTTGGAGCATTTTTATCATTTATTTTAACTTTAGGTTTACATCCATATATTGAACTTGTTTTAACTGATGATAGTGTGATTATTTTAAATGAACTAAGTAATCCTAACCAACCAATATTAAAACAATTGCTGGAAGAAGCACCAGGAACTTATCATCATAGTATGATGGTGGCTAATTTAGCGGCTAATGCTGTAGCGCAAATTGGTGGTAACGCAATGGCGACACGTGTAGCTTGTTATTACCATGATGTAGGTAAAATTAAATATGCTAATTTCTTTGTAGAAAATTTACCAATTGGTGCAGAAAATCCACATAATTTCTTATTGCCTGAGGATAGTAAACGTATTATTTTTAGTCATGTCGCAGATGGTGTTAAAATTTTGAAAGAAGCACATATGCCGAAAGTAATTATTGATATTTGCGAACAACATCATGGTACAACATTATTGCAATATTTTTATTTTGAAGCTAAAAAACGTGATGATAAAGTCAAAGAAAGTGATTTTCGTTATCCTTTTAAAAAGCCACAAACAAAAGAAGCAGCAGTTGTAACTATTGCAGATAGTTCAGAAGCAGCAGTGCGTTCAATGGAACAACCAACGAATGATAAAATACGAGAATTTGTTCATAATTTAATCAATTCACGTATTGAAGATGGACAATTTGATGAATGTGATATTACAATGCAAGATTTACGTAATGTGGAGGAATCAATCATCAATGGTTTAATTAGTTCATTCCATTCACGTATTAAATATCCAAAATTAGTCAAAGATAATAATGAAGAGGACGAGGAGTAAATAATGGATTTATTGATGACAGACCATACAGGACGAGTAAGTGTGGAAATACAAAAATTAATTCAACAACTATTAGATTTTGCGGCTGATACGTTAGAATTAGCAGATGATACAGAAATGTCAGTAACATTTGTCGATAATCAAGAAATTCAAGAAATTAATAAAACATATCGTAATAAAGATAGTGCAACTGATGTCATTAGTTTTGCTATTGAAGATAATAGTGATGATGAAATGGCAAATTTAGCTGCCGAATTAATGGGTGAATTTATGGCCCGGAATTTAGGTGATATTTTTATTTCTATAGATCGAGCGCAAGAGCAAGCAGTTGAATATAATCATAGTTTTGAACGAGAAATTGGTTTTTTAGCCGTACATGGTTTTTTACATTTAAATGGTTATGATCATATGACACCTGAGGATGAAAAAGAAATGTTCGATTTACAACGAAAGATTTTAGATAATTATGGATTACAACGATAAACGTAAACAAGTTCAAAATAAAACTTTTCATAGTTCTTTGCACTATGCCATAATTGGTCTTAAAACTGCCATTATGGAAGAAAAAAATATGAAGCGACACTTAATTGTCTCAGTAATGGTTATTTTGCTAGGGTTAATTTGCCGATTGTCACTTCATGATTGGTTATGGCTATTTCTATCGATTTTTTTAGTTATTGTGAGCGAAATTTTTAATACATCGATGGAAAATTTAGTTGATTTAGTTACACATTATGAGTATCATCCGATTGCTAAAAAAGTTAAGGATATGATGGCTGGCGCCGTTTTATTAATGTCCTTTTTAGCTGTGATTATTGGTCTATTTATATTTATTCCAGCATTTTTAAAATTATTTTAGGAGGATTATATGTCAGCAGATTTTCGTTCAGGATTTGTGGCTTTTATTGGTCGACCTAATGTCGGCAAGTCAACATTATTAAATCAAATTATTGGTCAAAAAATTGCGATTATGAGTCCTAAAGCTCAAACAACACGTAATAAGATCCAAGGCATTTATACAACAGAGGAAGAGCAAATTATTTTTATTGATACACCAGGAATTCATAAACCACAATCAAAATTAGATGATTTTATGGTTGAAAGTGCATATAGTGCCTTACATGAAGTCAATGTGGTATGTTTCTTGATTAATGCTGAACAAAAATTAGGTCCAGGTGATAAATTTATTATGGATCGTTTGAAAGCAATTGAGACTCCAGTTTTTCTTGTTGTCAATAAAATCGATAAAGTCCATCCAAATGATTTATTACCAATCATTGAGGAATATACAAACTATATGTCATTTGCGGAAGTTATTCCAATTTCAGCAAAAAATGGGAATAACGTGGATACATTATTAAATCAATTGTCAAAAAATTTAGAATTAGGACCAATGTATTATCCGAAAGATCAAATTACAGATCATCCGGAATATTTTATTACCGCTGAATTAATTCGTGAGAAAATTTTACAATTTACTGAAGAAGAGGTTCCACATTCAGTGGCTGTAAGTGTAGAACAAATGCAACTTGATCCGTATGATAAAATCCATGTAATGGCGTCAATTATTGTGGAACGTGATGGCCAAAAAGGGATTATTATTGGTAAACAAGGACAAATGCTTAAGAAAATTGGAACAGCTGCTCGTAAAGAAATTGAGTTATTACTTGGTAATAAAGTTTATTTAGAACTACATGTCAAAGTTAAAAAAAATTGGCGTGATCGTGAAGGATTATTACAAAATTTTGGCTACCATCCAGAAATTGATTAGAGGTGAAAGTGGATGGGTTTAGTAACGACTACGGGAATTGTTTTAGAAGCTAAACCATATAAAGAGCGTGATAAATTAGTAAAAATTTTTACAGCAAAATTTGGTAAGCAAACGGTTTTAGTACGTAATGCTATGACACCGCGTAATCAGTTTTATCAAGCTATCCAACCTTTAGTTTGTGGTGAATATGTTCTTAATTTGCAAGAAAATCATTTAGGTTATATAAAAGCCGTTAAAAATACAGTGACCTTTTCGCAAATTAATCAAGATATTTATTTAAAAGCTTATGCTGTTTATTGGAATGCACTTGTTAATGCTGCTTTACGCCAAAATGAAGCTGATTATAGTGTTTATCAGCTGTTGTTGCTTTCTTATCAATGTTTAGAAAAAGGATTAGATAAAGAAGTAATTAGTTTTATTTTTGAATTACAAATGTTGAAACGTTTTGGAGTATTACCTAATTTTACTCAATGTTCGATTTGTGGCGAAAATAAATTAGATGTCGTTTATGATTATTCATCAGATTATGGTAGTATTATTTGTCAACGACACTTTAACAATCAGATGAAAAGGTATCATGCCCATCCACGAGCTATTTATTATATTCGACGTTTTTTACATATTGAACTTAGTGAATTGAAAAAAATTGATATATCACAAGAAACTAAGCAAATGATTCGCCTAGTGATTGATCAACTATATGATGATTATTTAGGTTTACAATTAAAAAGTCGAAAATTTATTAATGAAATGCACGCAATGGAACATTTATTGTCCTTTTCGACAACGGAAAAATAAATATTTTGCATTTGACAAATATTTAAAATATTTCTAAAATAATGAGGAGCATAAAAAAACTCTATGATAAAGCGAGTCTATGACAGTGGAAGTTAGACGTTTTAGAGGAAAGGCAATGCTTTTAATTTACATAAAGATATGATAATTAAGGTGCCATTTTGGAAATAGGGTGGAACCGCGAATATATTTCGTCCCTATGTGTAGCTATAGCTATGCATAGGGCTTTTTTTGTAAAGGAGATTAAATATGGGAAAAAAATTATCTGTTCAAGATATTATCCAAATTTTACGTGAATTTTGGAGTGAACAAGGCTGTATGCAAATGAATGCATATGATAATGAAAAAGGTGCCGGCACAATGAGTCCGTATACATTTTTACGTGCCATTGGACCTGAACCATGGAATGCCTGTTATGTTGAACCGTCACGTCGTCCTGCAGATGGTCGTTACGGTGAAAATCCAAACCGTTTATTCCAACATCATCAGTTCCAAGTAGTTATGAAACCATCACCAAGTAACATTCAAGAATTATACTTGGAGTCATTGAAAAAGCTGGGCATCAATCCTTTAGAACATGACATTCGTTTTGTGGAAGATAACTGGGAAAATCCTTCAATGGGCTGTGCTGGTGTTGGTTGGGAAGTGTGGTTAGATGGTATGGAAATTACACAATTTACATATTTCCAACAAGTCGGTGGTTTGCAATGCGATCCCGTAACATCAGAAGTTACATATGGCTTGGAACGTTTAGCTTCATATATTCAGCAAGTAGATAATGTATATGAGTTAGAATGGGCTGATGGTGTTTATTATGGTGATATTTTTAAAGAACCAGAATATGAACATTCAAAATATGCCTTTGAAGAAAGTAATCAAGAAATGCTATTAAAATTATTTGAAATGTATGAACAGGAAGCTATTAAATTAATTGATTTGGGCTTAGTACATCCTGCTTATGATTATGTTTTAAAATGTAGCCATACATTTAATTTGCTAGATGCTCGCGGGGCTGTATCTGTTACTGAACGTGCTGGATATTTACATCGTATTCGAAATATGGCTCGGAAAATTGCTCGTGCTTTTGTAGAAGAGCGTGAAAAATTAGGATTTCCATTATTACATCAAGAAGAGGAGACTAAATAATGACTAATGATTTTTTATTTGAATTAGGTTTAGAGGAAATGCCTGCTCATGCAGTAACACCGGCAATGAATCAATTACATGATCGAGTTGTTGCTTTTTTATCAGATTATCATTTATCATATGATTCAATTGACATGTTTTCAACGCCACGACGTCTAGCTTTTCGTATTAATGAGTTAGTGGATCAACAAGAAAATCGTCAAGAAGAAGTAAAAGGTCCTTCAATGAAAGTTGCCAAAGATGCGGAAGGAAATTGGAGTAAAGCTGCGATTGGTTTTACTAAAGGGCAAGGTTTAACTGTTGATGATATTTATATTAAAGAATTTAACGGTGAAGAGTATGTTTTTGTAACTAAAGAGATTGTTGGACAAAAAACAATTGATTTATTACCACGTTTAATTCCTGAAGTTATTGAAAAAATGACTTTTAAAACAATGATGCACTGGGGTTCATATCATTTAGAATTTATTCGTCCGATTAAGTGGTTAGTTGCTTTATATGGTGAAATGGTTGTACCAATGCAAATTTTAGACGTAAAAGCTGAGCCAATTTCACAAGGTCATCGTTTTTTAGGACATGAAGTCATGATTACGCGTCCGAAAGCATATGAAGCTTTACTACGTGGGCAATATGTTTTAGTGGATCCGTATATTCGTAAAACAATGATTATGGAACAAATCATTGAATTTGCGACAAAAAATCAATGGAAAATTGACTTAGATGAGGAATTATTAGAAGAAGTTAATAACTTAGTTGAATTTCCAACATCTTTTGTAGGTGTGTTTGATGAAAAATATTTACAAATTCCAAAACCAGTTTTAACAACTTCAATGAAAGATCATCAACGTTATTTTTATGTGACTAATGCTGCTGATGAGTTATTGCCTTATTTTGTTTCAGTACGTAATGGTAATTTAGAGCATCTAGAAGTTGTGATGGAAGGTAATGAAAAAGTATTAGCAGCTCGCTTAGAAGATGCCGAATTTTTCTATCAAGAAGATCAAAAACATGATATTAATTATTATGTTCAAAAATTACAAAATGTGGTATTCCATGAAAAAATTGGAACTATGACAGAAAAAATGGCACGCGTTAAATTAATTTGTCAAGTTATTGCTGATGAATTAGATTTAGATTTGGCAATTAAAGAAAATTTAGCACGTGTAGCAGAAATTTACAAATTTGATTTAGTGACAAATATGGTTGGTGAATTTTCTGAACTGCAAGGTGTCATGGGAGAAATTTACGCTTTATTATTTGGTGAAAATGAAAGTGTCGCTTTAGCTATTAAAGAACATTATATGCCAACATCGGCAGATGGAGACTTACCAATTAGCTTAGAAGGAGCGGTTTTAGCCGTGGCTGATAAGTTAGATTCATTAATGAGTTTCTTTAGTGTTGATTTAATTCCAAGTGGTTCAAATGATCCGTATGCCTTACGTCGTCAAGCTACTGGAATTATTCGAATTATGGAAAAATTTGGTTGGAATTTAAATTTAAATCAATTACAAGCTAATATTCAAGCTGTAGTTAATAGTCAAAGTACATTTAAGTATGATTATGATATGATGAGTCTTGATAAATTCTTTAATGATCGCATTGAAAAATTATTGCAAGATCAAAATATTCGTCATGATGTAATTGAAGCTGTTTTAGCAGGTAATGCTTATAGTTTAGAAGATATGATGCAAGTTGCTAATATTTTACAACAACATTTAGAAGATGCTGATTTTAAAGAATCAACAGAAAGTTTTGCTCGTGTTTTACGTTTAGCAAGTAAGCAAGAAAATAGTGAACAAATGGAAATTGATGAACAATTATTTGAAAATCAAGCTGAACGTGATTTATACAAAGCAACAACAAAATTAGCGGCAGAATTTGCGCAATTGTCATTAGAAGATAAATACATAGCCTTGAAGTCATTGAACAATTTAATTGTTTCATATTTTGATCAAACAATGGTTATGGTAGAAGATGATAAAGTTAAGTATAATCGTCTAGCACAGTTACAACAATTAAGTACTATGATTTTAAGTTTAGCTGATATGGATAAATTAATTGTCAAATAAAGCGAGAGACTTATTCAGATTTTACTCTGAATAAGTCTTTTTTTACTTGTCTAGATTTAATGTGTAAGTTTGGTACTTATGTGTGTAGCGTAATTGTGTAAATAATTTCTTTATAAAATCTTAAAAAACAGGTTTGTGTATTGGCACTGTTTTTGCTTTAGATAAGTGTGAGATAGCTATCGAAATTATTTAGTTGTAGGAAAGACTAAATAAATGTGAATTATCTAGAGATTTGAGGAAATGACAATGAAAAAATTTATGACTTTTATGGAGACGAAATTTGTTCCCATTGCTTCGAAAATTGGAACACAACGTCATCTAGTAGCCATTCGTGATTCATTTATGGTAATGATGCCATTAATGATTTTAGGCGCTTTAGCCGTAATGATTAATAATTTGCCAATTCCTGGCTTTCAAAATCTAATGAATAGTATTTTCCATGGTGCTGCATGGAAAGGATTTGGTGCAGCTGTGTGGAATGGAACATATGCCATTTTATCTATTGGTATTGCTTACTTAGTAGCTCATAATGTAGCGAAAAGTTACGGAAAAGATGGGGTTTCAGCTGGTATTATCTCTTTAGCATCATTTTTTGCATTTGGTGCTTTAAATACACCAAAAAATGTTGCTGGTTTAGGTTCAGCAGGTTTATTCGTTGCCTTAATTGTTGCCATTATTGTAGGCGAATTATTCCGTGTTTTAATGGGTAACGAAAAACTAGTTATTAAAATGCCTGATGGGGTTCCACCAGCAGTAGCTAAAGCTTTTGCTTCATTATTCCCGGCGATGATTATTGTTAGTTTATTTGGTCTAGTTTCAGCTATTTTTGCTGCTTATGGAGTGATAGATATTATTGGTTCATTCTACAAATTAGTTCAAGAACCATTTATGAATTTAACAAATACATTTGGTTCAGCTTTAATTTTAGCTTTAGTGGGACCATTATTATGGTTCTTTGGTTTGCATGGTGCTAACATGATTGATCCAATTATGCAAACATTAAATGCGCCAGCTATTGAAGCTAACTTAAAAGCTATCGCAGCCGGTCATGCTGCTCCATATATTGTTAACAAACCTTTCTTTGATTGTTTTGTTAATTTAGGTGGTACAGGAGCAACTTTAGGTTTAATTATTGCCATTTATATTGTTGGTCGTAAAAGTAAATCAATGATGGTTGTTAATAATTTAAGTGCGGCACCAGGCGTGTTCAATATTAATGAACCAATGTTATTTGGTTTACCAGTAGTGTTAAATCCTGTTATGTTTATTCCGTTTATTTTAACACCACTTGTTTTAACAACAATTGCCTATTTTGCGACAGTATCAGGAATTGTACCTGCAGCAACAATTATGCCACCATGGGTAACACCACCAGTAATTGGCGGTATTCTTGCGACAAGTAGTTGGCAAGGTGGCGTTTTAGCAGCTATTAACCTAGCTATTTCAGTCTTTATTTATATGCCATTTGTTGGTATCGCTGTTCGTGAGCAACAAATTGAAGAAGGCAAAGATCCAAATCAATTAGCATAATATTTAAAATCTTCAGTAATGATGACAATGATTGAAAAATGATTGTCAAAATCAGAGCTGAAGATTTTTTTCTTTACCTTTGAAAAGTTTATTATCGGATAGATGTGTTATACTAGTATAAAGTATGATTGCTAGAAAGAAGTGTCACTTATGAAACGTGTGCAAAAATTACAACAAATGTTAATTAATGAAGATTTACAAGCTCTACTTGTTACTAATCCTTATAATTTACGTTATTTAACTAATTTTACTGGCTCAACAGGGTATGCTTTGATTACACAAACAAATCAATATTTTATTACTGATTTTCGTTATTTAGAGCAAGCTGCAAAACAATGTGTTGGTTATGAAATTGTAGAAAACAGTACGGCTAATCAATATACTATTTTAGTTGATTTATTAAAACAAAATAATTTAGTAGAAGTTGGTTTTGAAGAAAATAATATTACTTTTGCTTTATATAGTTTATTATCAGACTTATTAGCACCAAATCAAATTAATTTAATTCCGATGACAGGTCTTATTGAAGAATTACGGGAAATTAAAGATGAAGATGAAATCGCAACAATTAAACAAGCATGTGCAATTGCGGATAATGCATTTGAACATATTTTAAATTATATTGAACCAGGCATGACAGAAATTCAAGTTGCTAATGAATTAGATTTCTTCATGCGATCACAAGGAGCATCAGGGGTCTCATTTGATACGATTGTGGCTAGTGGGGTTCGTTCAGCGATGCCTCATGGTGTGGCGAGCGAGAAAAAAATTGAAGTAGGCGATTTTATTACGCTTGATTATGGTTGTTATTATAATGGTTATGTTTCAGATATGACACGAACAATTTCGCTTGGTGAACCACGTGACCAAATTTTAAAAGATATTTATCAAATTGTTTTAAATGCTCATCTTAAAGTAGGAGAAATGGCAGCACCTGGACTTACAGGGAAAGAATTAGATAGTGTTGCTCGTGATTATATTGCAAGTTTTGGTTATGCTGAACAGTTTGGGCATTCGACAGGACACGGAATCGGTTTAGAAGTTCATGAACAACCAATGATTTCTAAAGTATCAGATTATACATTAGTACCAAATAATGTCATTACTAATGAACCAGGTATTTATTTCCCAGGCGTTGGTGGGGTACGCATTGAAAATGATTTATTAATCACTGATAAAGGTAATGAAACATTTACGCATTCACCACGCGAATTGATTATTTTATAAAAGCTAGAAAAATCAGTCAAGACATGGTAAACTAATAAAGAATAAAAGGACTTAGGGGGAAAATCATGATTTCTGTTAATGATTTCAAAAATGGTTTAACTATTGAAGTGGATGGCGATTTATGGCGTGTTATTGAATTTTTACACGTAAAACCAGGTAAAGGTAGCGCGTTTGTACGTTCAAAATTAAAAAATTTACGTACAGGTGCTGTACAAGATAAAACATTCCGTGCAGGCGAAAAAGTAAATAAAGCACAAATCGAAAATAAAAAAATGCAATATTTATATGATTCAGGTGAAGCTCATGTCTTCATGGATATGGATTCATATGAACAAATTGAAATTCCAGCTGAACGTATCCAAGATGAATTAAAATATTTATTAGAAAATATGGAAGTTAATATTATTATGCATGAATCAGAAATTCTAGGTGTAGAACTTCCTAATACAGTTGAATTAGAAGTAGCAGAAACAGAACCTGGTATTAAAGGTGATACTGCTTCAGGTGGATCTAAACCTGCAACAATGCAAACAGGTTTAGTTGTACAAGTACCATTCTTTGTTAATGCTGGTGATAAATTAGTTATTAACACAACTGATGGTAGTTATATTTCACGTGCTTAATGTAGTTGAAAGGAGAATAGTTTGATGTCAGAACAAAAACATTTAATTATTCAATCATCAGCCAATGACGTATCAGGTGATATTGTTATTGCGCCCGAAGTAATGGAAATTATTATTGGAATTGCAGCTTCAAAAGTTGAAGGTGTACATGCGATGCAAGGATCACTTGTAGCAAATGTCAATGAATTATTTGGTCGTAAAGCACATGGTAAAGGTGTTAATTTAACAATTTTAGAAGACGGACGTTTAGCTGTTGACTTAGACTGTTACGTTAACTATGGTGTATCAGTACCAAAAGTAGCACTTGATATGCAAGAACAAGTTAAGCAACAAGTTTTATATATGACAGATTTAACATTGGATCAAGTTAATGTTCATGTAGTCGGCATGATTCCAGAAGATACTATCCAAGATTCAACAGCAAATTAAAAGAAAAGGATGAATAATTTGAATCTCTCAAGACATGCAATGCGTGAAAAAACGTTGCAATCTTTGTTTTCTTTAGAGTTTAATCAAGAGCAAACACAAGAGGAAGCAATGATTTATGCTTTAACGTATGATAGCTCTGAAGAAGATATTATCATTCCGCCTGATTTAGCTATGTTTATTCAAAAGGTACAAGATAAACAAGCTGAGTTAGATGCATTAATTGAACCATGTCTAAAAAATTGGACCATTCAACGTTTAGCTAAAGTTGATTTAATTATTATTCGAATGGCTTTAGTTGAAATTTTAGGTGATGATGTTCCAAATGTTGTAGCTATTAACGAAGCAATTCAATTAGCTAAGCAATATACAACAGATAAATCAAGGAAATTCATTAATGCAGTGCTTGCAAATATTTTAAAAGGTTTAGAAGAAAAATAATTGCACTAAAAGAGCATAGTATGAAGGTGAGAACTTTTATACATGTTCTTTTTTTATAGATAAGGTAGTGAAATAGTGACTAAGATATTAGATGGTAAGGTAGCGGCTGAAACTATAAATCAAGACTTGAAAAAACGTGTGCAAAAATTACAAAAGCAAAATATAACCCCGTGTTTAGCAGTTATTTTAGTAGGAAATGATCCTGCAAGTAAGATTTATGTTGAGCGTAAAGAAGCGGCCGCACGTGAAATTGGCATAAAAACGCAAACATATACATTTGAGCAAACATTGTCAGAGGAGCAATTACTAAATTGTATTCAAGAGTTAAATCAAAATTCTTCGATACATGGTATTTTAGTTCAATTTCCTTTGCCAAAGCATATTGATGAGGCAAAAGTTGTACGCATGATTAATGTGGAGAAAGATGTAGATGCTTTTCATCCGATGAATGTTGGGTATTTAGTAGAAGGATTTCCTAAATTAACGCCATGTACACCAACGGGGATTATGGAATTATTAAAAATGAATCAAATTGATGTTTCTGGTAAACATTGTGTTGTCGTTGGGCGAAGTTCTATTGTTGGAAAACCAATGTCATTAATGTTACTACAAAATAATGCGACCGTCACTATTTGTCATTCGAAAACTCAAAATTTAGAAACATTGACAAAACAAGCTGATATTATTGTGCTAGCAATAGGAAAAGCTAACTATTTACAACCTAATATGATAAAAGACGGAGTTATTTTAATCGATGTGGGGATGAACCGTACAAACTCAGGTTTAGTTGGTGATATTGATGCTAAATGCTACTCTAAGGCTTCTTGGTATACACCTGTTCCAGGTGGGGTAGGACCGATGACGATTGCGATGTTAATGAAGCAAACAGTGGAAATCGCAGAAAGAGGAAAATAGATGGATAAGCAATATTTAACAGTTTCAGCTATTACTGAATATCTAAAATATAAACTTGTTAAAGATCCATATTTAAAAAAGGTCTACTTAGAAGGTGAAATTACCAATTTTAGAGAACGTAATAATCATCAATATTTTACCCTAAAAGATGAGAAAGCAGCTATTAACATTACAATGTTTGCTTCGCGTTATAAAGAAGTGGACTTTAAAGTAGAGAATGGACTAAAAGTAGTTATTTCAGGTCATATTGATTTGTATATCCCAAATGGAACTTATAGTTTAATAGCTCATTCTATGCAAATAGCAGGTGAAGGAGCACTTCATCAACGCTTTGAAGAAATTAAAGCACGTTTGACTAAAGAAGGTTTATTCGCAAAACCAAAGAAACCATTACCTAAATATCCGCAAAAAATTGCTGTTGTCACTTCTGAAACAGGAGCAGTGATACATGATATTATTAGAACTGTAGCTCAAAGATTTCCGATGACAAAATTAGTTTTGTATCCAACTTTAGTGCAAGGTCCTGATGCAGCTGAGGCTATTGCTCAGCAAATTCAACAAGTTAATTTACATAGCGCTGATTATGATTTAGTAATTGTTGGTCGTGGTGGTGGTTCATATGAAGACTTATTTGCTTTTAATGAGGAACGAGTTGTTCGAGCTGCTGCTAAACTAAAAATTCCATTGATTACTTCTGTCGGTCATGAAACAGATTATACCTTAATCGATATGTTGGCCGATTATTCAGCAGCAACACCAACAATGGCAGCTGAGCAAGCTGTTCCAGATCGTTTAGAACAATTAGCGATGATTCAGCAATATGAGGTACGGTTACAAAATAGTTGGAAGCAGCAATATCATACGTTATACCAAAAAGTAGCTCGCTATGCGGAAGCTCGTGTCTTAACTAGTCCAGAACAACTATATAAATATCAAAGTTTATTACTTGATAAAATGCAAAGTAAATTAGCTAAATATCATCCGCAACAATTATTACAATCAAATATGCAAATGATTAAGCAACTGGAAGCTAAATTGCAAAAAGTGACGGTAGATATGGAACTTAAGGAACAACGTCTAATTAATCAGCAACAAAAACTATCTGTTTTAAATCCAGAAAGTGTCCTTAAACGTGGATATGCTTATGTTTTAGCAAATGGTCAAGCTATTGAAAGTAAATCGCAGTTAAATCAAGGTGATGAATTAGATTTACATCTAATAGATGGTATCGTTAAAGTAGAAGTTAAGGAAGTGGAAAAATAATGGAAGAAAAAACATTTGAAGCAGCAATGCATGAATTAGAAGCTGTAGTGCAAAAACTGGAGAGCGGGCAGTTAACATTAGATGAATCATTAGCAGCATATAAACAAGGAATGGAACTGAGTCATTATTGTAAACAAAAATTAGCTGATGCTAAAGAAAGTGTTGTGACAATTATGAAAGAAAATGAAGAAGTTAATTTTAACAGTGAGGATTAGTTAATGTTAACATTTCAAGAATTTCAACAAAAGTACAAATCACTTATTGAACAATATAATATTAGCGAAGTTTATAACCATTCTACACTTGGCGAAAGTATGAAATATTCATTGCAAGCAACGGGAAAACGTTTGCGACCATTATTAATTTTGGCTGTTTTATCAGATTTTGATCGTGAAATTACAGAAGATACGATTAAGGTTGCTGTAGCTTTGGAGTGGATTCATACATATTCATTAATTCATGATGATTTACCAGCTATGGATAATGATGATTTACGTCGAGGTAAACCAACAAATCATAAAGTATATGGAGAAGCAACGGCAATTTTGGCAGGTGACAGTTTGTTGACTGATGCTTTTTTACTTATTAGCCAAACACAGTTAGAGGCAGAAATGAAAGTTCAGTTGATAGAAAAAATGGCAATAGCTGCAGGTAGCCAAGGGATGATTGAAGGTCAGATGCGTGATTTGCAAGGTGAAGGTAAGCAGCTGACTTTGAACGAAATTGAACAAATTCATAAATTAAAAACAGGTGCGTTATTAGAATTTGCTGTTTGGGCTGGAAGTTTGTTAGCGAAACTTGATGAACATGATCAACATTATTTATTACAATATGCTAAACATTTAGGCTTAGCTTTTCAAATTCGTGATGATATTTTAGATGTTATTAGTACAACAAATGAATTAGGTAAACAAGTTGGCCGTGACGAAGAGTTAGCTAAAAGTACCTATCCTTCACTATTAGGAGTTGTCGACAGTATTCAATTATTGCAGGCAGAAATCAAGAAAGCAATTACCGCTCTTGATCAATGTTCAAAAGAAACATCATTATTAAAAGATTTAATTTTACAATTGGAGGTTCAAGCATGAAAAAAGAGCGCGTTGATGTACTACTTGTTCAACAAAATTTATTTGATTCACGTGAACAAGCTAAACGTGCAATCATGGCAGGGATAATCTATAATCAAAAAGAAGAACGTTTCGATAAACCAGGCGAAAAAGTCGATACGACTAATCAATTTTATATTAAAGGTAAACAAAAGCAATATGCTAGTCGTGGAGGCTTTAAATTAGAAAAAGCTCTTGATCAATTTGGTATTGATTTACAAGATAAAATAGTATTGGATATCGGAGCTTCTACAGGTGGTTTTACTGATTTAATGTTACAACGAGGCGCTAAATTAAGTTATGCACTTGATGTTGGATATAATCAGTTAGCTTGGCGGCTACGCAATGATGAGCGTGTAGTCGTTATGGAACGAACAAATTTTCGATATTCAAAACCCGAAGATTTTCAAGAAGGTTTACCAGTTTTCGCCTCAATTGATGTTTCTTTTATTTCTTTAAAATTAATTTTACCGGTTTTAGCCCAAATATTAGTCACTAATGGAGAAGTGGTAGCTTTAGTGAAACCACAATTTGAAGCAGGAAAAGAAAATGTCGGTAAGAAAGGTATTGTTCGAGATGCTCAAATTCATGAGCAAGTTTTAACAGATATTACGAAATTTGCTTTAAGTTGTGGATTTAGTTTGTTAAATGCCTCTTTTTCGCCGATTACAGGAGGAGAAGGGAATATTGAATTTTTAATTCATCTGAAATTAGACCAAGGTGCCACAACAAACGAACAAATTTTGGCTGAAATTCCAGCTATTGTAGCGACTGCACATCAAACGTTATAGATGGGAGGTAGTAATATGCTTGAAGAATTAGCTATTAAAGATTTTGCTATTATCTCTGAATTACAAGTTCACTTTGAAGATGGAATGACTGTTTTAACAGGAGAAACGGGCGCAGGAAAATCTATTGTCATTGATGCTTTAAGTTTATTAATTGGTGGACGTGGATCAAGTGAATTTATTCGTAGCGGAGCAAATAAATGCCAAATAGAAGGCTTGTTTTCATTACCTAATAATCACTTGTTATGGCAAGAATTAGAAGAATTAGGCATTGAAATAACCGATCAGCAATTAATTATTCAGCGGGATTTATATACTAATGGCAAAAATGTTTGTCGAATTAATGGACGTTTAGTTAATACAAGTATACTTAAGCAAATCGGGAAATATTTAGTCGATATTCAAGGTCAACATGATCAACAATTATTATTACAACCAGAAAATCATTTACGATTATTAGATAAATATGCTCAAATAGAAGAATTAGATGTTTATCAAAAGTATCAACAAATATATCAACAATATATAGAGCTAAAACAAAAATTAGTCGAACGTAAAGAAAATGAAAAAGCTTATGTTCAACGTGTCGATATGCTAAAATATCAAATTAATGAAATTTCAGAAGCTCAGCTAGAAATTGAGGAAGAAGAACAATTACTTGAAGAAAAAAATCGTCTGGATAATTATTTGAAAATTGCAGAACAATTAACAACTGCTAAAGAAGCATTTGAAGATGATACAAGTGGAGTTATGAATGCTTTAGGTGTGGCGATGAGTGCAATAGATAGCATTAGTGATTTGGCTTCAGAATATGCTAATTTATCTGAAATTATTACAAATGCTTACTATAATCTACAAGATGCAGCTTCAGAGATTAATTCAGAATTTGAGTTATTAGATATGGATGAAGAGCGTCAAAATTATGTACATAATCGTTTGGCAGAAATTCATCAATTAGAACGTAAATATGGTGAAGATATTGCAAGTATTTTGGAATATTATGATAAAATAGTAAAAGAATATGATTCGTTGACATTAGACGATCAAAATATTGCTGAATTAGAGGCGCGCGTAGAGTCTTTATATAGTGAAGCCAAAAAAGCAGCAGTGGAAATTTCGAAGTATCGTAAACAAGCAGCAAAAACTTTAGCGCAAGCGATTGATAAGCAATTAACTGAATTATATATGGCACAAGCTGAATTTGAAGTACGTTTTCAAAAACAAGAACAGCTAACTGTTAATGGTTTAGAAACAGTAGAGTTTTATATGACTACTAATACAGGAGAAGATATGAAACCTTTAGCGAAAATTGTGTCTGGAGGCGAGCTTAGTCGCATTATTTTAGCGCTGAAAAGTATTTTTACCGAAGCTCAAGGGATTACAAGTATTGTTTTTGATGAAGTGGATACTGGTGTCAGCGGGCGAGTAGCACAAGCAATTGCTGAAAAAATTTACCAATTAGGCACATACTCGCAAGTTTTATGTATAACTCATCTACCGCAAGTAGCTGCAATTGCTAATCAGCAATATTTTATTCAAAAGGAAATTATTGATCAACGGACGGAGATGAAGTTGGAATTATTGGATGAAGATGAACGAGTGAAAGAAATTGCGCGAATGTTATCAGGTGCAGAAGTGACGGAATTAACTTTAGAACATGCTAAGGAGTTATTAACAATAATAAAAAACTAGATTAATTTGTATTGTTAACCTAGTTTTTTATCAGTTATAAAAAGTTAGCACAAGCGCCGATGACAAGCCCTGTTAGTAAAGTTAGCAGCATAATCCAAACAACTAAATTAGTAATACGTTGAAATGTCGATTTTTTTTGTTTGCGCATGAAAAATCCCCTTTCTATACTTTCATTATATAAGTTTACAACAAATAAAATAAAACTCAATACGGGAGAAAAAGATGATAGTTAAAGGATTTATTTTGCCATGGCTTTGTGTCCTAATTTATAACTTTATTCGCCGTAAAATTTTACGCAATACAATTTTTAATAACAGTCGTATATTAGGGCGAGGTATTTGGTCAAGTTTAATTTTATGTTTGCCTCTTTTTATTTATGGTATTTATATTTTGACCAAAGCTATGTATAGTATTTCATATTTACCGGCTTATTTATTAAGTATTTCATCTTTAGCGTTATTTTTATTTTCATTACAATTTTATTTTTTTAAAGAATTAGTCTGGTCAGATTTTTGGAAATTATGGTTACGTTTAGTAGCTATTTTGACGCTGTGTTTAAATTTATTTTTTACCGTTATTTATTTAATACCGTGAAAACCAAATTTTTTAGGAGATTGTCAATATTGGCAATCTCTTTTTTTGTCTTTTGAGGACAATAATAACAATTTAAAGAAAAATTAAGCAATTGTGGATAATATATGGTACAAAGTGGGGTGATGTGGTAGACTATTAATAGATTGTGGGGAGGTGTAGGCAAAATGTTCATGGGAGAGTATCAACATAATATTGATGCTAAAGGTCGTTTGATTATGCCAGCTAAATTTCGAGCTGAACTTGGCGAAAATTTTGTTGTTACTCGTGGTATGGACGGATGCTTATTTATTTATCCTCAAAGTGAATGGGAAAAGTTAGAAGAAAAGTTAAATCAACTACCATTAGCTAAAAAAGATGCCCGTTTATTTGTGCGTTTTTTCTATTCTGCTGCGACGGAAATTACGCTTGATAAGCAAGGGCGAATGAACCTACCACAAACGTTGATTCAACATGCTAAATTAGAAAAAAGTTGTCAAATTATAGGTGTTTCCAATAGGATTGAAATTTGGAATGCTGATTTATGGACAACATTTAGTCAAGAAGCTGAAGAAAATTTTGATGAAATTGCAGAAAATATGTTAGATTTTGATTTTTAAAGTATAAGATAAGCGAGGGAAAAAAGTGACTGAATTTAAGCATACAACAGTTTTGTTAGAAGAAACTGTCGATAATTTAAATGTTCAGCAAGATGGTATTTATGTGGATTGTACTTTAGGTGGTGCAGGACATAGCCAATATTTATTATCACAATTAAATGAACAAGGTCATTTGTATTGTTTTGATCAAGATATGACAGCAATTAACAACGCAAAAATTAAATTAGCTGATTATGTGAATCGTGGTATGGTGACTTTTATTCATGATAATTTTGAAAATATTGAGCAAGCTTTAGCAAAGCATCAAGTAACAGAAGTTGATGGGATTTTATATGATTTAGGCGTGTCTTCGCCTCAATTAGACCAAGGGGAACGTGGCTTTAGTTATCATCAAGATGCTAAGTTAGATATGCGAATGAATCAAGATCAAGTTTTGACAGCATATGAAGTTGTTAACCATTATAGTTATAATGATTTAGTTCGTATTTTTTATCGTTATGGTGAAGAAAAATTTTCAAAACAGATTGCCCGCAAAATTGAAGCAGTTCGCAAAGAACATCCAATTGCAACAACTGGTAAGTTAGTCGAAATTATCAAAGAAGCTATTCCCGCACCAGCCAGACGGAAAGGTGGACATCCTGCTAAACGAATTTTTCAAGCTATTCGTATTGAAGTTAATCATGAGTTAGAAGCGATAGAACAGTCATTAGAAGCTGCGATTGATTTATTAAAACCAAATGGTCGTATTTCAGTGATTACATTCCATTCACTAGAAGATCGATTAGTAAAACATATCTTTAAGGATTATAGTTCGATTCCAAATGATTTGCCAGCGGGATTACCAATCATTCCAGTAGAAATGCAACCAAAATTAGAACTAGTAACAAAGAAACCAATTGTACCAACAGAAGCTGAGTTAGAAAATAATCGTCGTGCGCGAAGTGCTAAGCTACGAGTTGTGAAACATAAATAGGGAGGATTAAAAATGGCGGAAGCATATAAACTTGATGATTTGCAAGAACAACATAATTTAAATCAACAAGAAGAAACACCTAAAGTCGGCTATAATAAGCATAAACGTGCTAAATTACCGAAATTTTATAAAATTGTTTATACTCTTTGTTCAGCTAGTTTGATTTTAGTAGCTTGTATTTTGATTGGCATGGAAAATAACTTAACAGCATTGACCTCAAAAATTGCTAAACAAGAAAAAGCTATTTCGGAACAAAAGGTCGATATTAAAGAATTACAACAAGAAGAAAGTGAATTATCACGAGTCGATCGTATTATGAAAATAGCGCAAAAAGCGGGCTTGAAAATGGATAATAATAATATAAGGACTGTAGAAAAATGAGTTTTTTAGATAAAATCGAAAATTTTTTACATGACTTAAAAAAGAAGTGGCTAACTTTTTTAGCTAAACATAAGTGGACGAAATATTGGCTAGAAAAATATTTATTAACACAAAAACGTAATCCTAACCCAACAGCTAATCGTAAAAAATCGGCAACATTACTTGTAATTATGTTGATATGTCTATCTTCATTAATTGTCGGTAGACTATTATATGTTGGTGTCGTAAAAAAAGTTGACAATGTGTCGCTTAGTGAAAAAACCCGGCAATTGTATCAAGGTGAGAAAGATATTGTTGCTAAGCGTGGGACGATTTATGATCGTAATGGGATTGCTATTGCAGAAGATGCTACAAGATATTCAGCTTATGCAGTGCTAGATAAAAATTACATAAGTACTAATCAAGAAAAACTTTATGTACAAAAAAAAGATATTTCTGAAATTGCTCGTATTTTCAAAAAATACTTAAAAATTGATACGAAATATACTAAAAAACAATTAGGAAAAAAGTTAAAACAAGTTGAATTTGGTACTAAAGGGACAGGAATTACACTAGAAACACGTAATAAAATACAAAAAGAATTAAAAAAAGCTGGGATTAAAGGTATTTATTTCTATGAACATCAAGATCGGATGTATCCGAATGGTGTTTTTGCTTCACATTTAATTGGTTATGCCCAACCAGAGACAATTAAAGGACAAAATACCCAAGAATTAGTTGGTGTTATGGGAATTGAAGCTGCATATAATAAAGAATTATCAGGTACAAATGGTAAAGAAGTATTCCAGCAAGATGGTAGTGGACTATCTATTCCTGGGACGAATGTAGTTAGTAAAAAAGCAAAAAATGGTGAAGATATTTATACGACTTTAGATGCTAATTTACAAGTTTATTTAGAAAGTTTGATGACTAAAATTGCTAAAGAATATAAGCCTGAAACGATGGAAGTAACTATTATGAAAGCTAAGACAGGTGAAATTTTAGCAACAAGTCAACGACCAACTTTTAATCCAGAAACTAAGGCAGGTTTGCAAAGTACAAGTAAAGATAAAAATGAAGATAAAGACAGTGCTAAATGGCGTAATTTATTAGTTCAAGAAGTTTATGAACCAGGATCAGTTATGAAAGTCTTTACTACTGCAGCAGCTATGCAAACAGGTGTATTTAATGGCAGCGAATATTTCCAAGCTGGAACAACTAATGTAGATGGCCAAGAAATTAATGACTGGGACTATTATGCCCCAAAAACATTAAATTACGCACAAGCTTTATATCATTCAAGTAATGTTGGGATGATTAAATTACAACAAAAAATGGGTGATCAATGGGAAAGTTATGTAAAAAAATTTGGCTTCTTAAAAAGCACAGATTCTAAATTACCTGGTGAATTAGCAGGAACAGCTAATTTTACAACTAATGTGGATAAAGCTATGACTTCATTTGGTCAAGCTATTTCAGTTACACCAATGCAAATTTTACAAGCAAGTACAACATTGGCTAATAAAGGTAATATGTTGAAACCAATGTATATTTCAAAAATAACAAATCCTAATACGGATGAAACAGTTAAAATGAATTCAAAAATTATAGCACATCCAATTTCTGAAGCAACAGCTGAACAATTATTAAATATTATGGTAAATACAGCTGAGGATCAAACTTTAGGAACAGGTTTAGAGTATAAGTTAAATAATTATAAAAGTTCAGTTAAAACCGGAACAGCGCAAATTTTTGAAAATGGAAGATATAGTTTAGTTGAAGGTGATTTCTTATATTCAGTTTTACAATATGCACCGACTGAAAATCCTGAATATATCGTTTATGGCTTTATTAAGCGTCCAGATGTTACAAAAGGTTTAGGAGCTGCTAAAATTTTATCTGAAGTAACAAATCCATTAATGGAGCGTGCTCTAGAACTTGATAGTAACGCAAGTAAATATAAAATTAATAATCAAAGTAATAACTAGAGGAGTGTATTTTTAAATGTCGTGGAGTGACAGTTTATTTACCCTGGCAATTAGTTTTGCATTAACATTTTCGTTTATGCCAATTTTTATTGGTTATTTCTTGAGAAAACGCTATGGTCAAGAAATTCGAGAGGAAGGTCCACAGTGGCATAACCAAAAAGCTGGAACACCAACAATGGGTGGCGTTGTTTTTGTTCTAGCAACGATTATTGCGGTAATTATTTTTAGTTTGATATATCATATGTTTAGCTTAAACATTTTCATTTTATTATTTACGATTTTTACATTTGCATTAATCGGTTTTTGGGATGATTTTTTAAAAATTTTCCGTAAGCAAAATGAAGGTTTAACTTCAAAACAAAAATTTATTGCTCAAGTAGTTGTTGCTTTAATTATTTTTGTTATTTATTATTATCAAGATTTACCGTTATCAATTAACTTAGGATTTATGCATTTAAATTTAGGTTTATTGTATAGTTTATTCATTATTTTTTGGTTAGTTGGTTTTTCAAATGCTGTCAATTTAACAGATGGTTTAGATGGCTTAGTATCAGGTTTGTCAATTATTGCTTTTGTTGCTTATGCATTAATTGCATATAAACAAAAACAATTTGATGTTATGTTAGTATGTATTAGTATTGTTGGTGCATTAATTGGTTTCTTACCATATAATCGTAAGCCAGCAAAAATTTTCATGGGTGATGTTGGTTCATTAGCTTTAGGTGGTATTTTAGCACTTGTGTCAATTTTATTAAATCAAGAATGGACATTATTATTAATTGGTATAGTATTTATTATTGAAACATTAAGTGTTATGCTACAAGTAGCGTATTTCAAAAAAACAGGAAAACGTATTTTTAAAATGAGTCCAATTCATCATCATTTTGAAATGACAGGTTGGTCTGAGTGGAAAGTTGATATTGTTTTCTGGTCAGTTGGCTTAGTTTTTGCACTACTAACACTTTGGATTTTATACTAATTTGGAAGGGAAATTAACAATGAAAAAAGTCGTCTCTTTTCAAAATAAAACCATACTTGTATTAGGATTAGCGCGTAGTGGGATGAGTGCAGCCAAGTTGTTGAAGCAACTTGGCGCTTTTGTTGTAATTAATGATCTAACACCACTCGCTGAAAATGAAATTGCCCAAAATTTACAAGCTGATGGTTTTACTGTGATTACAGGAGAACATCCACTAAGTTTATTTACAAATTATAATTTTGACTTTGTTGTCAAAAATCCAGGTATACCATATACAAACGTTATGCTGAAAGAAGCAAGTAAATTAAAAATTCCTATTTTAACTGAAGTGGAATTGGCATGGTATATTTCAGAAGCACCTATTGTGGGAATTACTGGTACAAATGGTAAGACAACAACAACAATGATGCTACATGAAATTTTAAATCATTATAAAGAAAATTATAGTGTTTTATCAGGTAACATTGGCTATCCTGCTAGTACAGTTGCTCAAAATGTTACGGCAGACCAAATTCTTACAATGGAATTGTCAAGTTTTCAATTAATGGGAATTGATAAGTTTTGTCCACATATTGCTATTATTACTAATATTTATGATGCACATTTAGATTATCATACTGATCGAGCAGAATATGTGGCAGCTAAATATGCGATTCAAAAAAATATGACAGCTAATAATCAATTAATTTTAAATTATAATCAAGCTGAAGTAGTAGCCTTGGCAGAAATTACAAAAGCAGATGTTTATTATTTTGCTCGTAATAATACTGTTCGGGGAGCTTATGATTTAGAACAAAAAATTTATTTTAACGATGAATATATTATGGATGTTAATGAATTAAGTTTGCCAGGAGAACATAATTTAGAAAATGCTCTAGCTGCTATTGTAGCTAGTAAATTATTGGAAGTTCCGACAGATGTCATTAGAAAAGTTTTGATGAATTTTGAAGGAGTTCCACATCGAATGCAATATGTAGGTCGTCATAATGGTGTTGCATATTATAATGATTCAAAGGCAACTAATATTTTAGCAACTAAAAAAGCTTTGAGTGGTTTTGATAAACACAATTTAATTTTAATTGCAGGTGGTTTGGATCGTGATGTTGACTTTTCAGAATTATCAGCTGATTTAATTGGCCTAAAAGGGATGGTAACATTTGGCGAAACAAGGACAAAATTATATAATACAGCTAAAGCTTTAGGAATTAAAGTAGAAATGGTAGAAGATGTTGCTGAAGCAGCTCGATTGGCTAGTCAGTGGGCCGAAGAAAATGATAATATTTTATTATCGCCAGCTAATGCTAGTTGGGATCAATATCCAAATTTTGAAATGCGTGGCGAACATTTTATTCAAGCTGTAAAAAATCTGATAGAGGAGCAATTAAATGAAAGTTATGATTAGTGGCGGTGGTACAGGAGGACATATTTACCCAGCCCTAGCTTTGATTAATTATTTACAAAAACAAGATGAAAATCTAGAAGTATTATATATTGGAACGGAAAAAGGTCTAGAACGACAAATTGTCACTAGTAAAGGTATTGCGTTTAAAACATTAGAATTACAAGGATTTAAGCGTTCGTTATCGTTGGATAATTTTAAAACAATCTCACTATTTATGAAAGCAATAAAAAAAGCACGGACATATATCCAAGAATTTCAACCTGATATTGTAATTGGTACTGGTGGTTATGTTTGTTCAGCACTTGTTTATGCTGCTTCAAAAGAAAATATTCCTACAATTATCCATGAACAAAACAGTGTGGCTGGTTTAACTAATAAATTTTTAAGTAAATTTGTAGATAAGGTTGCAATTTGTTTTGAAGAAGTGGCGAGCCAATTTCCTGCTAAAAAAGTTGTATTAACAGGCAATCCACGCGGGCAAGAAGTGTTAGAAACGGTGAAAGATGAACAAGTTTTAACACAGTATGGACTAGATAGTAAGAAGAAAACAGTTTTGATTTTTGGCGGTAGTCGAGGAGCATATACTTTTAATCAAGCTTTTGAACAAGCAATTACAAAGTTAGCTGATAAACCATATCAAGTGATTTATGTTTCTGGTAAAACTTATTATGATGAATTAATGACAAAAATTAATCATATCCCAGATAATGTAGTGATTAAGCCTTATATTGAAGATATGCCAAATATTTTATCAGCGGTTGATGGGGTTCTAGTACGTTCAGGTGCGACAACGATTGCAGAAATTACAGCTTTAGGGGTACCAGCCATTTTAGTACCAAGTCCGAACGTAACAAATGATCATCAAACAAAAAATGCTCAAGCGATTGTGAATGCTCAAGCTGGTCTGTTAATTCAAGATAGTGATTTAATATTAAACTTAGAGCAAGCTTTAGATGATTTATTATTAGATGATAATAAATTAGAACAAATGCGACAAAATGCTGCTCAATTAGGTATAAAAGATGCTAATGTACGTTTATTCAAGTTAATTCAAGAATTAATTTAATTTGTAGTCAATTTTGAAGAGAGGTGGGATATTGTGACAAAGAAAGGCGATGCTCCTACTGAACGTATAACAAAAGCTAATAAATTATCTGAACAAATTGCAGAACACGAAGAACAAGAAAAAACTCAGCAACAAGAAGATATTAATGAAACGAAAAGTTCGTCTAAAGCTAAAAAAGAGCAACAAGCATTTATTGATCCTAATGAAATACAAATTAGTAAGTTTATTAAACCTGATGAACAAGATAAAGATATAGTTGAGGAAACTAATTTTCAAGAAGAATTAGCTCAATTTGAAGATCAATATTTAAAAGATCAGCCAACAAAAGATCAAGACAGTACAAGTCAACCATCAGAACAAGAAATATTAGATCAGCAGAAAGAGTCGAAGGAAAAGCAGACAAAGCATAATGATCGTGATAAAAATTTAAAAGATAATTTGACGATACATAATTTAAAAAGTAAACATGAAGATTTAATTAATTCATTGTCTGAAGATAATGAAGATGGTTTGTTATTTTATAAAATGGATCCAGGTTATAAAAAGACATGGTGGGAAAAATGGCGAGCTAGATATCATCAAACAAAGTTTTATCGAATTTTGAAAGAAATGTCTGTGAAGAGTAAAGTTATTGGCTTTAGCTTTTTAATATCTTTAATTGTTATTATTATTTTTTCAATTTATTATATTTCTCCATTGAGTTTTGCCAAAACCGTTAATGTAGAAGGTAATTATATTGTTTCTCAAAATGATATTATTCAAGCTTCAGGTGTCAAAGCTAAAACACGTTTTTGGGATGATTATTTTCATAGTAAACGTTTAACAAATACAATTAAGAAAAAATATCCGAGTGTAAAAGGTGCTTATATTACAGTAAGCCAGTTTAATCACATTACAATCCATATTAAGGAATATGATGTTGCAGGGTTGCTGAAAACAACAGGCGGGAATTATTATCCTATTTTGGATAATGGTACTATTTTACAAATGAATTTAGCAGATAATAGTCAAAATCGCTTGTTATTTACAAACTTTAATTCGGATAAAATTTTAAAAGAAGTTATTGGGCAATATGAAACAATACCTGATAAAATTCGTAAAAAAGTGAAAGAAATAAAATATAGTCCAACAGATAGTAATGATATGCGCTTGAAATTATATATGAAGGATGGTAATATTGTCATCATTTCAGGTTATAAATTTGCAAATCTGAAATATTATAATCAAGTAGTTAAACAGCTAGATGGTAAATCAGAAATTGATATGGAAGCTGGAATTTTTGCTAAACCAATGAGTGGAACGACGAAAAATAGTGCAGTTCAAAATAATTATTGGGCAAATCAAGAAACGAAAACTTCGCAAAGTAAACAAGATATTGTTATTCCAGAAAATTAATTTATTAGTTTTTAGATTATCTCTTTATAAATGGCTGGAAAGTATGATAAACTTATAAAGTAGTACTATCATAATTAATGAAAATGATAAAAATATAGTTGAAATTAACATAAATTAAATTTAGGAGGTTTACCTTTCATGGCAAAGTCTGGAATTTATGTCGGTCTTGACATTGGTACAAGCTCTATTAAAGTGATTGTGGCCGAATATTTAGAAGGTCAGATGAACATCATTGGAGTTGGCGATGCTAAATCTCAAGGTTTAAGTCGTGGAATTATTATAGATATTGATGAAACAGTATCTTCAATTAAAGAAGCTATCAAACAAGCTGAAGCAAAAGCGGGAGTAAAAATTAATGATGTTGCAGTTGGCTTACCAGCTAACTTATTAGAAGTGGAACATTGTGAAGGTATGGTAGCTATTAACTCAGAATCAAAAGAAATTACAGATGCTGATGTTAAAAATGTAGTTGCAGCTTCAATGGTTCGTCAAATTCCACCAGAACGTCAAATTATTTCTTTAGTACCAAAATCATTTAAAGTTGATACTTTTGATGGTATTAAAGATCCACGAGGTATGGTTGGTGTTCGTTTGGAGATGAAAGGTTTAATCTTCACAGGTCCAAATACAATTGTACATAATATTAAAACATGTGTCGAAAAGGCCGGTTTAAATGTTTCTAAACTAGTTATTTCATCACTAGCTTTAACAGAAACAATTTTGCCAAATGGTGAAAAAGAATTTGGAACAACAATTATCGATATGGGTGCGGGCCAAACAACGGCTGCAACAATTTATGAAGATGAATTAAAATTTACACATGTCGAACAAGAAGGTGGCGAATTTGTCACAAAAGACATTTCAGTTGTTTTAAATACATCATTAGCTAATGCTGAAGGGTTGAAAAATAATTACGGAACAGCGTTTGCAGCTAGTGCTTCACCAGATGAAGAATTTCCAGTTGATGTGATTGGTCAAAGTGAACCAATTATGGTCAATGAACAATTCTTATCAGAAATCATCGAAGCACGAGATGAACAAATTTTAAATAAATTAAAACGAGTGTTAGTTGATATCGATGCATTATCACTTGCTGGCGGGATTGTCTTAACTGGTGGGGCAGCAAGTATCCCAGGAATCGTTGAATTAGCAGAAAATGTTTTTGATATCGAACATGATATTAAATTATATGTCCCAAATTATATGGGCTTACGCAATCCAATGTTCTCAACAGTTTTAGCAATTGTTGAATATGTTGCTTCATTGAGTGAAGTTGATATTATTGCAGATGAAGTTGTTACAGGTGAAACAAGCTCACTTGCTAATCCATCACAACAAGTAGCAGTTGAGAATTCATCAACAGTTGAGAAAAAAGCTGAAAAACAAGAAACTACTAAAAAAGCTAAAGTAAATAAACAAGAAAATGAAGATGATGAAGAATCAGAATCATTTGCTGACAAAGCACGTGGATTCTTTAGTAATATCTTTGAATAACTAGGAGGAACTTTCAATGGAATTTGTTTTAGATAGTAATATCGATGATGGAGCAGTTATCAAAGTCATTGGTGTCGGTGGTGGCGGCGGAAATGCTGTTAACCGCATGATCGATGAAGGAGTACAAGGTGTTGAATTTTACGTAGCTAACACAGATGTACAAGCATTAAAAGATGCTAAAACAGAAAATGTTTTACAAATTGGTCCAAAATATACACGTGGTTTAGGTGCTGGCTCAAAACCAGAAGTTGGTGCTAAAGCTGCTGAAGAAAGTGAAAATGAATTACGCCAAGTATTAGAAGGCGCAGATATGGTCTTTGTTACAGCTGGCATGGGCGGTGGTACTGGTACTGGTGCTGCTCCAGAAGTTGCACGTATTGCTAAAGATGCTGGTGCTTTAACTGTTGGGGTTGTTACACGTCCATTTAGTTTTGAAGGACCAAAACGTGCTAAATATGCAGCAGAAGGTATTGCAAAATTAAAAGAACATGTAGACACATTATTAGTTATTTCAAATAACCGTTTATTAGAAGTTGTTGATAAGAAAACTCCGATTATGGAAGCATTCCGTGAAGCTGATAATGTTTTACGTCAAGGTGTTCAAGGAATTTCAGATTTAATTACAGCACCAGGTTACGTTAACTTAGACTTTGCTGATGTTAAAACAGTGATGCAAAATCAAGGTACTGCTTTAATGGGTATTGGTGTAGCTTCAGGTGAAAACCGTGTGATTGAAGCGACTAAGAAAGCTATTTCTTCACCATTATTAGAAACATCAATTGATGGTGCTGAACAAGTCTTACTAAATATTACAGGTGGTTTAGATATGACATTATTTGAAGCACAAGATGCATCAGATATTGTATCATCAGCAGCTACAAGTGATGTTAACATCATCTTAGGTACATCAATTAACCAAGAATTAGGTGATGAAATCATCGTAACTGTTATCGCAACAGGGATTGATTCAAACAAAAAAGATGCTATGAGTGCACGTAATAATGCACGTCCAGCAGCACGTCCAGGCTTTGATAAACCAAATACCGAAAATAATAGTCAATTTGGCAACTGGGATATTCGTCGTGAAGCATCAAGTCGTCCAGCGACAGAACATAGTCAGTACGAAGGTAATATTGAAAAAAAAGAATTTGAAGCACAAGATGTTGCTAAAAATGATGACGGTTTAGATACACCACCATTTTTCCGTAAAAACCGTTAATAAATAATGAGCCGAGGCGGTTGTCTCGGCTTTTATTAATAATCAAGAGGATTTAATATGAAAAGTAATTTATCAAAAAAAGTTAATCAATTTTTAGATATTGATAAAGAACATGAGCTATCACAACAAGAATTAAAACAAAGTGTTGATCAAGATATTCAAAAAATTTTAAATCAGACAAATAATGCAGAAGCACAACAAAATGTTTCCAAATCATCTGAAGTAAACCAATATAAGCGTTCACATGGTCAGTCTTATTTAATTGTAGAGCCAATGTACTATAAAGATGCTCAAACTATTGCAGAAGCTTTAGTGAACGGTAAAATTATATATATATATTTAACTAAATTATCAACACAAGAAGCTAATCGAATTATCGATTTTTTAACAGGTGTTGTTTATGGTTTAAATGGTGATATTGAACGACTAGATCAGGAATTATTTATTTGTACACCTACTGAAGTCGAAATTACTGATGAATTACGAACAAAAATTTAAGGAGATTATAAATGGCGATTCTTAGTTTTATTTTATTTTTAATTCGTATGTATATTTTTGTCTTAGTCATATATGCTTTATTATCATGGATGCCATGGAGTTATAATTCACGTTTTGGACAATTTATCTCACATTTGGCAGAGCCGTATTTACGCTTATTTGCGAAAATTCCATTGAATATTGGGATGATTGATTTTACAGTTATTGTAGCAATTATTGTGTTAGAATTAATTTCAAAAATTATTATAGGTCTTTTTTAAGATGGAAAATTTATATCAACATTTTTTAGCTGATGAAAAACAAAAACTTAAAATCTTCTCAACTTGGATTGATCAAGTAGGGAATAATTATAGTCCGTACTTAACTTATTTTTTAGATCCAAGAGAACAAGAAATTTTAACAATTTTAGTTAATGGTACTGATTTACAAGTCCAGTTTGAAGGTGGGATAGCTGAAGCAGAACGTAAACGTGCTTTAATTTATCCTGATTATTTTGTTCCAGAATTAAGTGATTTTGAGTTATCTTTTTTAGAAATTAAATATGCGGAAAAATTTAATCATTTAGAACATCGGCAAATTTTAGGAACATTGATGAGTCAAGGCATTAAGCGTGAACAAATTGGAGATATTTTATTTGAACATCCTAAATGGCAATTAATTTGTGCTAAACATTTACAAGAATATTTACAAATAAATTTAAAAAAAATTAGTAAAGTTCCTGTTCGTTTAGAAGAAATAAGTAAAGAGCATTTATTGTCAATAAAAACGATGAATGTTACAAAAAGATTAACAATTACCTCGCTAAGACTTGATAATATTATAGCTAGTGTTTACAATATATCTAGACAGACAACAAAGCAGCTCATTTTAAATGAAAAATGTAAAGTCAATTTTGCTCATGTGCAAAAAGCAGATATGACTATAAACGAAAAAGATACAATTTCTGTGCGGGGCTATGGGCGATTTAAAATTGACAAGCTGTTAGGAAAAACAAAAAAAGGTCGTTACATTATCCAGATTACAAAATTTAAATAATTATGAGGTGAATAGAATGGCGTTAACACCATTAGATATTCGAAATAAAACATTTACAAAACAAATGCGTGGGTTTGCACCACAAGAAGTTGATGATTTTTTAGATCAAATCTTAAAAGACTATACAGAAGCATTACGTAAAAACCGTGATTACGAAAAAAGTATTAAGCATTTAGAAGAAAAATTACGTTATTTCAATGAATTAAAAGAAGCTTTAAACCAATCAATTATTGTTGCACAAGAAACAGCTGATCAAGTTAAAGATAGTGCACAAAAAGAAGCTGATGTGATTGTTGCAGATGCTAATAACGAATCTTCTGAACTTTTAACACGTGCTAACCGCGAAGCTGCAGAAATGATAGCTGATGCAAAAGCTAAATCAGAAAAATTAATTAAAGAAGCTACAAAACGTGCTAACTTCTTGATTAATGATGCTACTGCAAAAGCTAATTCATTAGCTGCTGAGACAGATGACTTGAAGAAGAAAACACGTTCATTCCACCAACGTTTAACATTACTTTTAGAATCACAACTAGAAATTACAAAAAGTGATGAATGGGATGATTTATTACAACCGTTTACAGAATATGTTACAGAAGAACATCAAAACTTTAAAAATGCAGTTGATTTGACTACTTTAGAACAAAAACCAGCACCTAAAGTTAAGGCGCAAAAACCGGCAAAGGAACAAATTAAAAAGCCGAAAAAACCACAAATTAAATCAAATCCTGTAGAACGTGCGACAGAAAACGAAAACGGTGAATTTTTAGGTCAAACAATGGCATTAGATCGTGATAAGCTAAATGAAGCAATCGCTAAACATGCTAAAACAGATAATCAAAAAGCAGCAACAAAACGTGAAGATGTTAAAACAAAACGTTCAACAAAAAAAGTAGAGCGTACAAATTCAAAAAAAGAAGTATCTAATAATAAATCTGTTGAATTACCAAAATTAGAACGTCGTCATAAACAATAAAGACACGAAAAAGAAAATCTCTCATCTTAGCGAGTCAAGGATGGTGTAAGCTTGGCATGATATTTTCTTTTTTATCACTTTATTGATACTTATTAATATATTATTTATAATGAGTGAATAACTAATTAGTTTATTCTAAAAATAGGTGGTACCACGAAGCAGTTCGTCCTATGTGAGGAGCTGCTTTTTTATCTTGTAAGGAGCTAAATTATATGAAATTAAAAGAAACTTTACATTTAGGTAAAACAGCATTTCCAATGCGTGCGGGTTTACCTAACCGTGAACCAGAATGGTTAAAGGATTGGGAAACAAATAAATTATATGAACAACGTTTAAAATTAAACGAAGGAAAACCAACATTTATTTTACATGATGGTCCTCCTTATGCTAATGGTAATATTCATTTAGGTCATTCATTAAATAAAATTAGTAAAGATATTATTTTACGTTTTAAAGCAATGAGCGGCTATAATACACCATTTGTTCCTGGTTGGGATACACATGGTTTACCGATTGAAACAGCTTTAGCTAAAAAAGGTATTAAACGTAAAGAAATGCCAATTGGTGAGTATTTAGAAGCTTGTCGTAATTATGCGTTAGAACAAGTTAATAAACAACGGACTGATTTCCGTCGTTTAGGGGTCTTTGCTGATTGGGAGCATCCATATTTAACATTAAATCCAGAATATGAGGCAGCCCAAATTCGAGTTTTTGGTAAAATGGCTGAAAAAGGGTACATTTATAAAGGATTAAAACCTATTTACTGGTCACCATCAAGTGAATCATCATTAGCAGAAGCTGAAATCGAATATCATGATGTTAAATCGCCGTCTTTATATGTAGCTTTTGATGTTTTAGATAGTAAAGGTAAAGTAAGTGACGATGCTCAATTCATTATTTGGACAACAACTCCTTGGACTTTACCAGCTAACTTAGGAATTGCTGTTAATGCTAATTTTGAATATGCTGAAGTTGAAGTGGATGGTCATAAATATATTGTTGCTCGTGATTTATTACCTAAATTAAGTCAAGAATTAGGTTGGGAAAATGTTGAAATTTTAAATACTGTACAAGGTACAGAGTTAGAATATTTAACAGCAAAACATCCATTTTATGATCGTGAGTCATTAGTGATGCTTGGAGATCATGTGACTTTAGATAGTGGTACAGGTCTTGTTCATACAGCTCCTGGTCATGGTGAAGATGACTATCAAGTCGGCTTGAAATATAATTTAGAAGTTTTATCACCTGTTGATAGTCGAGGATGTTTAACTGCAGAAGCACCAATGTTTGAAGGTGTATTTTATGATAAAGCTAATCCAATGGTAACTAAAATTTTAGAAGAAAATGGACATTTAATTAAATTAGATTTCTTCACACATAGTTATCCTCATGATTGGCGAACAAAAAAACCTGTCATTTATCGTGCTACACCACAATGGTTTGCTTCAATTGCTGATTTCCGCCAAGATATATTAGATAATATTGAACAAGTTAATTGGTTAAATCCATGGGGGAAAACACGTATTCATAATATGATTCGTGATCGTGGCGATTGGGTGATTTCGCGTCAACGTGCTTGGGGTGTTCCACTACCAATTTTTTATGCTGAAAATGATGAACCAATTATTACTCAAGAAACAATTGAGCATGTTGCTCGTTTAATTGAAAAAGATGGTATTAAAGTTTGGTTTGAAAGTGATGCGAAAGATTTATTACCAGAAGGCTTTACACATCCAGGTTCACCAAATGGTGTATTTACAAAAGAAACAGATATTATGGATGTTTGGTTTGATTCAGGTTCAAGTCATGAAGCCGTCTTAAAAGGACGTCCAAATTTATCATTCCCGGCTGATTTAGTAGTTGAAGGTAGTGACCAATATCGGGGTTGGTTTAACTCAAGTTTAACGACATCAGTAGCTATTAATGATGTTGCACCATATAAAACAGTTTTATCACAAGGGTTTGTGTTAGATGGTGAAGGCCGTAAAATGAGTAAATCATTGGGTAACACTATCTTGCCAGATAAAGTTTGGAATCAATACGGAGCTGATATTTTACGTTTATGGGTAGCTAGTGTCGATTATGAAAGCGATGTTCGAGTTTCAATGGAAATTTTAAAACAAGTTTCAGAAACATATCGTAAAATTCGAAACACAATTCGTTTCTTATTAGCTAATACAAGCGATTTTGATCCAGCAACTCATAGTATTGCTTATGAAGATTTACGTTCAGTTGATAAATACATTGTATTGAAATTACAAGAATTAATCCAAACATGTGGAACAGCATATGATAATTATAAATTTAGTGAAGTTTATAAAGCTTTAGTTAATTTCTGTACGACAGAATTATCATCATTTTATTTAGACTTTGCTAAAGATGTAGTTTATATTGATAGCGAAAATGATCCACGTCGTCGTTCAATGCAAACAGTATTTTATATGTTAGCTGTTAATTTAACAAAATTAATGCATCCAATTTTACCGTTTACATCAGAAGAAATTTGGCAATTTTTACATGAAGATGAAGAATATGTTTATTTATCAGAAATGCCAGAAGTACAAACATATCCAAATAGTTCTGAATTATTAGATATGTGGGCAGCATTTATGGAATTTAGAGATCAAATTTTAAAAGCGCTAGAAGAAGCACGGAATAATAAATTAATCGGTAAATCTTTTGAAGCTAAAGTGACAATTTATCCGAAAAATGATATTATTCCAACATTATTATCAAGTTTAGATGCAGATATTGCGCAGATTTTAATTGTCTCTGATTTTGAAATTAGTGATGCTGATATCCCAGCTGAAGAGATGGAATTTGACAATGTAGCTATTGTTGTCACTAAAGCTGAAGGTGAAATTTGTGATCGTTGTCGTGCAGTGAAGACAGATGTTGGTAGTGACGAAAAATTACCTAATTTATGTAAACGTTGTGCGGAAATTGTTGAAAAAGATTATCCAGAAGCGGTAACTGAAGGCTTTGAAAAATAAAAGACTAAAGAGAAGGATTTAAGTTTACTTAAGTCCTTTTCTTGCTTACTGATTGAGCTTTTATAGTTGTCTTTACTAATAAATAATGTATAATTAACATTGAATTATAATTTACTGGAAAGAGGTAAAGATGAATTATATTTCTCCAGAACAATTAAAACAAATTCAAGAGCAGAGTAATATTGTTGAATATATTGCCCAATATGTTAAGTTACGTAAATCAGGGCATGATTACTCAGGTTTATGTCCATTTCATAACGAAAAGACACCATCTTTTCATGTAAGTGAAGAAAAACAAGTTTTTCACTGTTTTGGTTGTGGTCGCAGTGGTAATATTTTTCAGTTTGCAAGTCAATATGAACATTTATCTTTTCCAGAAGCAGTCGCAAAAGTTGCTCAATTTTTTCATGTACCATTTGAAAGTATTGAAAAGAGTCAAAGTCCTAATAGTCAATATTTGAATCAACTTAAACAAATGCACGATAAAGCTGAACAATTTTATCAACATTTGTTACTTAATACTAAACAAGGTGAGCAGGCATTATCTTATTTGCAACAACGTGGAATGACACTTGAAACGATTAAAACATTTGGGATAGGTTATGCACCACCTAAAACGGATTTAGATTTATTAGTGACTATTTTTCAAGATGATGATTTGACGGAGCAAAGTTATGCTGATAGTGGACTTTTTATTATTGATAATAATGGTGCTCCACATGATCGTTTTTATGATCGAATTATGTTTCCATTAAAAAATGAAGCTGGTCAGACAATTGCTTTTTCAGGTCGTAGATTATCTGAAGATAAAACAATTCCTAAATATTTAAATTCACCAGAAACAAAGCTTTTTAATAAAAGTACAGTGTTATTCAATTTAGATTTAGCAAAAGCCAATATTCGTGAACAAAAGCAAGCTATTTTGTTTGAAGGATATATGGATGTTATTAGTGCTTATCAAGCGGGGGTGAAAAATGGAATTGCTTCGATGGGTACGAGTTTAACAAAACAACATATTAATAAAATTCAGCAACTTACAAATGATATTTTGGTTTGTTATGATGGTGATGATGCAGGGATTGAGGCTAGTTACCGTGTTTATGAAGAATTAGCTGAAAATGCGCAAATTAGTTTAAATTTTGTGTGGATACCAGATAAGCTTGATCCAGATGAATATATTAAGATGCATAGTCCTGAAGATTTTCGCACGATGATAGAAAATACTTCATTGTCAAAAATTCATTTTTTAATGCGTTATTTGAAGCTAAATTTAAACATTAATAAAGACCAAGATAAAGTTGTTTATACTGAACGAATTATTCAAGCTTTAAATCAGTTAAAATCGCCTGTAGAGCAAAATATTTATTTACAAGAGTTAGCTGATGAAGTGAATGTTAATATTGATGTTTTAGCTCAGCAAATTAATAATAAGCAACAATTAACTAAGAGGACACAAGAGCCAAATATTGTTTCGCAAGCTGATAGTTCATTTGAACCGGCTTTTTCCGATGAGTTAGTTAATTTAGCTCAGCCAGCCGAATTACCGCAAAAACCCATGTCGAAAGTGGAAAAGGCGGAATACAATTTATTATATCGAGTTATTTTTGAAAAAAATGTCAGAGATAAGTTGAAAGATATTCAATTTGTTTTTCCAGATATCGAATTGGAAGAATTATATGTTTTAATTGATGATTATTTACAGTGGCATCAAACTTTTGATGAATTAGATTTTAGTAGACAATTACAGACGCTAAAACATCAACAATTACTTGATAGTATTTTAAGTTTAACAATTAGTCAAACAAGTACACCACAAGAGATTGATGATTATATATATATAATCCAAAATAGTAAGCTAGAGCATCAGTTATATAGTAAAAGACAAGAACTAAATGAAGCTAGTAAAATGGGAAATCTTGTCCTAGAAAAAAAATTATCAAGTGAAATTTTCGAAATTATTATGAAAATTAAAAATAGGGGGAAAGGTCATGCCTAAAAAAGAAACAGATAAAAAATTGCAGCAGGCAATTAATGAATTAATCAGTAAAAAAAAGGTATTGGGACAAGTAACTTATAACGAGTTATCAAAAGAAATCGGTGAACCTTTCAACTTAAATGCTGATGCAATGGATGACTTAATTCAAAAAGTTGAAGATGAAGGTATTAGTGTTGTAGATGAAAATGGCGAGCCAAGCGAACGTAGTTTAAAAATTGAGAACGAAAAAGAAGAAAATTTAGATGATGATTTAGAAGCACCGTCAAGTGTAAAAGTAAATGATCCTGTTCGCATGTATTTGAAAGAAATTGGTCGGGTACCATTATTAAGTGCAGAAGAGGAAGTAGAATTAGCTTTACAAATTGAACAAGGTGATCAAGAGGCTAAACAACGCTTAGCAGAAGCTAACTTACGTTTAGTTGTTAGTATTGCTAAACGTTATGTTGGTCGTGGGATGCATTTCTTGGATTTAATTCAGGAAGGTAATATGGGCTTGATGAAAGCCGTTGAAAAATTTGACTATCAAAAAGGTTTTAAATTTTCAACATATGCTACTTGGTGGATTCGTCAAGCTATTACTCGAGCTATTGCTGACCAAGCGAGAACAATTCGTATTCCGGTTCATATGGTAGAAACCATTAATAAATTAATTCGGATTCAACGTCAATTATTACAAGACTTAGGACGTGAACCAACACCAGAAGAAATTGGGGCAGAGATGGATTTAACTCCAGAAAAAGTGCGTGAAATTTTAAAAATTGCGCAAGAACCAGTTTCTCTTGAGACACCAATTGGTGAAGAAGATGATTCACATTTAGGTGATTTTATTGAAGATTATGATGCAACTAGTCCAGCAGATCACGCAGCATATGAATTATTAAAAGAACAACTAGAAAGTGTCTTAGATACTTTAACGGATCGTGAGGAAAATGTTTTACGCTTACGTTTTGGTTTAGATGATGGACGTACACGTACATTAGAAGAAGTTGGTAAAGTTTTTGGTGTTACGCGTGAACGTATTCGTCAAATTGAAGCTAAAGCTTTGCGTAAATTGCGTCATCCATCACGTTCTAAACAGTTAAAAGATTTCCTAGACTAATTAATAATAACCATCTCTTTTAGGATGGTTATTATTTTTTTGGTAATTAAAAAATATGTCTTAGTTGCGCTAAAATTTTAAACAACTAAATTGTTTAATAGTCTGTCAATTTATGATAATATGAATTTATATATATTTTAAAAATCGAAAAAAGAAAACTGAAAGAGGTGTTCAGATGGCAGAAACGCAATTAGAGCGTGGATTAAGTAATCGTCATGTACAGCTTATCTCAATCGGTGGTGCTATAGGTACGGGTTTATTTTTAGCTTCTGGAAAATCGATTGATATTGCAGGTCCATCTGTTTTATTAGCATATGCCCTAGTTGGAATGTTTGTCTTTTTCATTATGCGGAGCTTAGGTGAGTTACTATTATCTAATTTAAATTGTCACTCATTTATTGATTTAGCATATCAATATTTAGGACGAAGATGGGCATTTATTACAGGTTGGACATATTGGTTTTGTTGGATTACTGTCGCAATGTCGGATTTGACGGCAGTTGGATTATATATGCGTTGGTGGTTTCCGAGTATGCCACAATGGATTCCCGCTTTATGTATGTTAATTTTCTTAGTTATTTTGAATTTATTATCAGTTAAATTATTTGGAGAAATTGAATTTTGGTTATCTTTAATTAAAGTTATTGCCATTATAGCTTTGATTGGAGTTGGTTTGTATATGGTGCTAGTCCAATATCCTATTAAAGGTGGCCATACTGCAAGTTTTAGCAATTTATATAGAGACGGTGGCTTTTTCCCGAAAGGATTTAGTGGCTTTATTTTATCTTTCCAATTAGCTGTTTTTTCATTTACAGGTGTGGAAATGGTTGGCCTAACAGCGGGAGAGACGAAAGATCCAGAAAAAGTTTTACCAAAAGCAATTAACAATATTCCAATTCGGATTTTATTATTTTATATTGGATCATTAGCTGTTATTATGGCTGTTCAACCATGGAATACAATTGACCCAGCTAAAAGTCCATTTGTAACAGTTTTTTCATCAATTGGTATTACAATGGCTGCAAGTATTGTTAACTTTGTTGTATTAAGTTCAGCTGCCTCAGCGTGTAATTCTGCATTGTTTAGTACAAGTCGGATGTTATATGGTTTAGCTAAAGATGATAATGCACCGAAAAAATTAGCCAGTTTGAGTCGAGCAAGTACGCCGGCTTTAGCTTTAATTGTTTCAAGTATTGTTGTAGGTATTACAGTTTTACTAAACTATATTATGCCAGAAGGTGTATTTAATTTAATTTCGGGCATTTCAACTATGTGTTTCTTATTTATTTGGGGTATTATTGTTGTTTGTCATATGAAATATTTAAAAAATACTAAAGAAGAAAATCGTCCCGCCTTTAAATTAAAAGGTGCAAGATTGTGTAATATTTTGTCGTTATTATTTATATTTTTAATTGTTATAATTTGTGCTATTTTAGAAAGTACACGCGTTTCGATTTTCTTTACACCAGTTTGGCTTTTAGGATTGTATTTAATTTATACTTTCAAGTTTGCTAAAAAGAAATAAACGTTTATCATTAACTTTAGCTTAAGTTATTTAAGCTAAAGTTATTTTTTTATTGTAAAAAGTTTGACCTTTTTTGACTAAGGGTGTAAACTAAGCATATAGTTGATAGAAGGAGGTCGCTAATAACATGAATATGGAAAAAATGACCACAACGATGCAAGAAGCTTTGGGAGCAGCCCAGCAAATTGCAATGACAAGACATCAACAAGATATTGATATACCACATCTATGGAAAGTATTCGTCCAAGATGGGCATTTTGCAAATCACTTGTATAGTGAATTAGGTTTAGATGTTAAACAATTTGAAAAGAAAATTGATGAAATGTTAGATAAGTTGCCAACAATTAGTGGTAATGTCCAATATGGTCAAACTATGAGTCAGAACTTATACCAATTATTACAAGATGCAGAGCAAATTATGTTGCAGTTTAAAGATGAGTATTTATCAACAGAAGTTGTTGTACTTGCTTTAATGAAATTAAAAAATTATGAATTAACAAAATATTTGGTTGATCATGGTATTACAGAAGCTAAGTTAAAGGTAAAAATTGAAGAAATGCGAGGTGGCGAAAGAGTGACTAATCAAAATCAAGAAGAAACATATGAAGCATTAGAAAAATATGGTACGGATTTAGTTGAAGCTGTAAAAAGTGGAAAAATGGATCCCGTCATTGGTCGTGATGAAGAAATTCGAGATGTAATTCGGATTTTATCACGTAAAACAAAAAATAATCCTGTATTAATTGGGGAACCAGGTGTTGGTAAAACAGCGATTGTTGAGGGCTTAGCTCAACGTATTGTCAAAAAAGATGTTCCAGAAAATTTAAAAGATAAAACAATTGTTTCACTAGATATGGGTGCTTTAATTGCAGGAGCTAAATATCGTGGGGAATTTGAAGAACGTTTAAAAGCTGTTTTGAATGAAGTCAAAAAGTCAGATGGCCAAATTATTTTATTTATTGATGAAGTTCATACAATTGTTGGTGCAGGTAAAACAGAAGGTAGTACTGATGCTGGTAATTTATTAAAACCAATGTTAGCTCGTGGTGAATTACATTTAATTGGAGCTACAACACTTGATGAATATCGCGAAAATATTGAAAAAGATAAAGCCTTAGAACGTCGTTTCCAAAAAGTAAACGTTAAAGAACCAAACGTAGCAGATACAATTTCAATTTTACGTGGCTTAAAAGAACGTTTTGAAATTCATCACGGGGTGAATATTCATGATAATGCTTTAGTAGCTGCAGCACAATTATCAAATCGTTACATTACAGATCGTTATTTACCTGATAAAGCCATTGATTTAGTCGATGAAGCATGTGCTACTATTAGAGTTGAAATGAATTCAATGCCTACGGAACTAGATCAAATAACACGTCGTTTAATGCAATTGGAAATTGAAGAACAAGCATTGAAAAAAGAAACAGACGATGCTAGTAAAAAAAGATTAGCCGATTTGCAAAAAGAATTAGGTGATTTACGTGAAGAAGCTAATCTGATGAAAATGAAATGGGAAACAGAAAAAGAAGAGTTTGGTAAAATTAATCAAAAACGTTCAGAATTAGAAAAAGCTCGACACGAATTGGAAGATGCCGAAAATACTTATGATTTAGAAAAAGCAGCGGTTTTACGTCATGGGACAATTCCAGAATTAGAAAAAGAATTACATGAATTAGAAGCTAAAAATGCTGATAAAGCAGATGAAGGATTATTACAAGAAGCTGTAACTGCAGAAGATATTTCTAAAGTAGTAAGTCGTTTAACAGGTATTCCAGTAACTAAACTTGACGAAAGTGAACGGGAAAAAATTCTCCGCTTGAATGAAACACTACATCAACGTGTTATTGGACAAGATCAAGCAGTTAATTCGGTTAGCGATGCTGTCATCCGCTCACGTGCTGGTTTACAAAATCCTGATCGTCCAATCGGTTCATTTTTATTCTTAGGACCAACAGGTGTTGGGAAAACGGAATTAGCAAAAGCTTTAGCTGAAGATTTATTTGATTCAGAAGATCATATGGTCCGAATTGATATGAGTGAATACATGGAAAAACATAATGTGTCACGTTTAGTAGGAGCACCTCCAGGATATGTTGGTTATGAAGAAGGTGGCCAATTAACAGAAGCTGTCCGTCGTAATCCATATACAATTATTTTACTTGATGAAATTGAAAAAGCTCATCCTGATGTATTTAATATTTTATTACAAGTATTAGACGATGGTCGTTTAACTGATTCACAAGGACGAACAGTAGACTTTAAAAATACAGTTTTAATTATGACAAGTAATTTAGGATCACAACAATTATTAGATGGTGTGACAAAAGATGGTGAAATTCCAAAAGATGTACAAAATAATGTAATGGAATTATTAAAACACTCATTCAAGCCAGAATTTTTAAATCGTATTGATGATACAATTTTGTTTACTCCGTTACAATTAAAAGATATCAAACAAATTGTTGTAAAATTATTAAGTCAATTACGTGGACGTTTAGAAGATCAAGATATAACATTAGATATTACAGATCAAGCTAAAACATGGATTGCTGAAAATGCTTATGAACCAATGTTTGGTGCTCGACCATTAAGTCGATTTATTACTAAATATGTTGAAACACCAATGGCTAAAGAGTTAATTGCAGGTAATATTATGCCAAAAACCAAAGTAGTCATTGAGTTACGCGATAATCAGTTAGTATTTGTAGACTATGATGAAAATGGTAATAAATTAGAACAAGCATCAAGTAAAAAAGCTAATCAAGAATTTCAACATGAAGAAACATTAGAAAAATCAGATGATAATGCCGATTAAAAAAGTAGGGAGCTAAACTCCCTACTTTTTTTATAAGAAAAATTTGCTGATTTATTATAACTAAGATATATTAATATATATATGTAAATTTACTTTAATGAGGTGACACGATGAATAGGCTTCGTCAAGTTAACTGGAAGAAAGAAATCAAATTATTTTTCTTAGCTTTTGTTCAATTATTTACAGGAGTTGTCAAAGTAAATCAAAAATTAATAAGAAAACAGTTTTTTAGTCAAGTTTTTTGGTATATTGCTTTATACATAGTATTAACTCAGAGCTACTCAGCTTTATATATGGCAGGTTATGTAGATAATAATTCATTTATTGTAACTGTATTATATATATTGCAATTATTATTATACGTTATTCTAGTTAAACGTTTAGCTGATGCAGGTATGACCTTTATTTTTAGTATTATTATCGTTATTGCTGGTGTTTTTTGTGCATATATTGTACCAATCTTAACAAATGGTAGTTTATTTGTCTTTAATAATGTCTTTATGAAATTGATTTGGATTTTAACATTTATGAGTACAAATCGAATGACAACAACAAGTCATAATCCATTGATGTTATTCATGTTTAATGAACGTACGCCAAATATGCAAATTTCAGAACCTAAGCAAGAAGGTAAGATAACTTTTAAACAATCAATAAAAGATGCTTATAAATATTGCTTAACACCTAGTGGTTATACTACACGTAGTGGCTTTTGGAAATATGTTTTATACGCTAGTATTGCAAGTAGTCTTGTGATAGCGATTGTTATTTTAGCGTTATTAAGATTTGCTGGTAATCTACTAATGTTATTCTATATTATGATATATATGAATTTTTTATATATTTTATTAATGATGATTATCACTGCACCATTTACAATTCCGGCTATTGGATTAGTCATTCGTCGTTTACGTGATGTAGGACTTAATAATAAAGCTATTACTTTAGTTTTAGTCATCAACTACATTTTATTTTATGCGATGTTGTTTAGTATGCCTATCTTTATCTTAGGTATACATAATATGTACGTCATTGCAATTATAGCAATAGGAAGTATTTGGTCAATTATATATATAGTATTATTATGTTTAACAAGTAACTGCTTAGTAGCTAAAAATAAAGATAAATCATTTTTCTTCCGTGTTAAATAAGTAGCAAGAGTCTAAATTTAAAATTAAGTTTAGGCTCTTTTTTTAGTAAAAATTTTAATATAGATAGTTAATTAGAGCTAATCTATAGTAAAATAATGGTATATATCAATATAAAAAGGGAGAGTGTAATAATGCAAGTCCTAGCATATTTACTGCCAGGTCTAATTTTAGGATTAATTAGCTACTTTTTACTAACACCTAAAAAAACAATTATAATGGGTATTTGGACAATAATTGAATTTGTCTTAGGATATAATTTTTTATTTTTAGGTATGCAAAAATTTATTTTTCACAAGGATGATATTTTAAATCCACAATTGTATGATGCTAAATTTTGTCGAATGTATATTTTCCAAAGTTTGTGTCTAGGTATCATATATTTAATTATTAAAGGTTTAGCAAATCGTACAATTACAGTTACTAAAGAACAGCAATCTATATCTAAAAAAGAAAAGTATTGGATGTGGATTTTTAAAATAGCAACTGTATTATTTGTAGCTTTAGGAGCTACATTTAAATATTTTGGTGATTGGTTTATTAATTATTTTGGTAATATTACACCAGAACAATTTTTCTTTAATGTGCAAGCACCGCTACAAGGTACAGAACAGGGGATTGCACGTGAACTGATTACTAATCCAGTTTTTCATATTGTAACAGCGGTATTAATAACAATTTTTGTGATTCAATTTAGTTATAATGTTTATTTTAGTTTTAAAAATAAACGTTATTTAATTCTTAAAAAGAAAGTTTACAATTTATTGATTTTTAGTTTGGCTGTTATTTTGATGATCTCAGGTATTGCATACGGCTCAAATAAATTACATTTAAAAGAAGTTTTTAGATCATATTTTGATGAAAGTTCATATTTTGCAGATCACTATGTTGATCCAAGAGATGTTCAGTTGACATTCCCAAAACAAAAACGTAATTTAATTCATATTTATTTAGAATCAATGGAAAATTCATATATGACCCAGGATCTGGGGGGGTACATGACTGAAAATTTAACGCCTGAATTAACAGAGCTATTAAATCAAGGTGATAGTTTTTCAAATAATGATGTTTATGGTGGACCAAATCAATCATATGGAGCAAGTTGGTCGATTGCAGCTATGGTTAATATGATGGCTGGTGTACCAATGAAAATTTCGCAATATGGTCATAATGGCTCATTTTTACCAGGTGCGATTACAATTGGTGATATTTTAGAAGCAGCTGGTTATGAACAAACTATTATGTTTGGTTCAGATATTAATTTCCAAGGTATAGATGCATATTTTACGCAACACGGTAATTATACAAAATTCGATTTAAAATATGCTAAGGAAAAAGGTCTAATCCCAGAAGATTATTATGAATGGTGGGGCTTTGAAGATGAGAAATTATTTGAGTATGCTAAAAATGAAATTACACGTTTAGCAGATACAGGTAAGCCATTTAGTTTTACAATGGAAACAGCCGATACTCATTTCCCAGATGGTTGGTTATCACCTAATGCGCCGACACCATTTGAGGCTCAATATGCTAATGTTATTGCCTTTTCATCAAAACAAGCCTCAGATTTCATAAAATGGTTACAAGAACAACCATTTTACGAAAATACAACAGTCGTTGTAACAGGCGATCATTTAAGTATGGATACTAATTTCTTTGCAGGTTTTGATCCAAATTATCGTCGTTCAATTTATAACGTTATTTTAAATTCAGCGGCTAAACCAGCAAATGGAACACGATTTAAAAATCGTGAATATGCACCTTTTGATTTTTATCCAACTATTTTAGAAAGTATGGGTATTAAAATTAAAGGTGATCGTTTAGGACTAGGAACGAATTTATATTCTAACAAAAAAACATTGATTGAAAATGAAGGCTTAGATAAAGTTAATGAACAATTATCACTAAAAAGCGATTATTTTTTAGATGAATTAATTAATCCTGATAAAACAAGTGTTTTAAGTACGAAAAAATTTAAGACGAAAAATTAAAAAGGAGCACTGTCTATTAACGAAAAGTTGATAGCAGTGCTTTTTGATTGTATAAAAATTTCTTTTAAATTATGATATAATGAAGTGACTATAGAGAAAGTGAGTAATGTGGATGAACATTGAAGAGATGAAGCAACGGCAAGAAAAAATTCGTAATTTTTCAATTGTTGCCCATATTGATCATGGGAAGTCAACATTAGCGGACCGTATTTTAGAACAAACAAATACAGTGACAGAGCGTGAAATGCATGATCAATTATTAGATTCAATGGAGTTAGAACAAGAACGTGGAATTACGATTAAGTTAAATGCTGTCGAATTAACTTATACTGCCGATGATGGAGAAACATACATTTTCCATTTAATTGATACTCCAGGACATGTCGATTTTACTTATGAAGTGTCACGGAGCCTAGCTGCTTGTGAAGGAGCAATTTTGGTTGTTGATGCGGCGCAAGGAATCGAAGCCCAGACATTAGCAAATGTTTATTTAGCATTAGATAATGACCTGGAGCTTGTACCAGTTATCAATAAAATTGATTTACCATCAGCAGATCCTGAACGTGTACGGCAAGAAATTGAAGATGTCATTGGCTTAGATGCTAGTGAAGCTGTACTAGCAAGTGCCAAAGCAGGTATTGGTATTCATGACATATTAGAAGAAATTGTTGATAAAGTTCCTGCACCAACAGGTGATTTAGAAGCTCCATTAAAAGCTTTAATTTTTGATTCGGAATATGATAGTTATCGTGGAGTAGTATTAAATATTCGTGTTGTGGACGGTGTAGTGAAACCAGGAGATAAAATTAAATTAATGAGTAATGGTGCTACTTTTGATGTTACAGAAGTAGGTATTTTCTCACCTAAACCATTAAAACGTGATTATTTAATGGCTGGAGATGTTGGTTATTTAACGGCTAGTATTAAAACTGTTCAAGATACTCAAGTTGGCGATACAATTACTTTAGCTAATAATCCAGCAACAGAGCCATTAGCAGGTTATCGAAAAATGAATCCAATGGTTTATTGTGGTTTGTATCCTGTGGATAATTCAAAATTTAATGATTTACGTGAAGCTTTAGAAAAATTACAACTAAATGATGCTGCTTTACAATTTGAGGCTGAGTCTTCACAAGCGTTAGGATTTGGATTTCGTTGTGGTTTCTTAGGTTTATTACATATGGATGTTATTCAAGAACGTTTAGAGCGGGAATTTAATTTAGATTTAATTACAACAGCACCGTCAGTTATTTATCACGTTACTAAAACAGATGGTGAAGAATTAAAAGTCGATAATCCAGCTGATTTTCCAGAACAAGGAAAAATTGATCATGTTGAAGAGCCATATGTTAAAGCAAGTATTATGGTACCGAATGAATATGTAGGTGCTGTTATGGAAATTTCACAACGAAAACGTGGTGAATTTATTACAATGGATTATATTGACGATCACCGAGTTAATGTGATTTATGAATTACCATTATCAGAAATTGTTTTTGATTTCTTTGACCAACTAAAATCAAGTACAAAAGGTTATGCTTCACTTGATTATGAAATTATTGGATATAAAACAAGTAAGTTAGTTAAAATGGATATTTTACTGAATGGTGAGCAAGTTGATGCCTTGAGTTTTATTGTTCATAAAGATTTTGCATATCAACGTGGTAAAGAAATTGTGGAAAAATTAAAAGAATTAATTCCACGTCAACAGTTTGAAGTGCCAGTCCAAGCTGCTATCGGAGCTAAAATCGTCGCACGTAGTACAATTAAAGCTCTACGAAAAAATGTTTTAGCTAAATGTTATGGTGGCGATGTTTCACGTAAACGTAAATTGTTAGAAAAACAAAAACAAGGTAAAAAACGGATGAAACAAGTTGGTTCGGTTGAAGTACCACAAGAAGCATTTATGGCTGTTTTAAAAATGGATGATGGCGATCAAAAGAAATAATTTAAGTAAAGTTGAGTTTTTTAGCTCAACTTTTTTTATTGTTAAACGAGTTTGTTTTCACAAAATATCTTAAAATAATTTTGTAAGCAACTTTCTCTTATAATAGTTTGTAATGAATGATAAATAATTATAAGGGGTAATTAATATGAAATCACTTTTATATCCATTAAATAATGCAATGCGACGTGCCACTCAATTAAATGGTTTATGGAAATTTGTTTTTGACCCAGCTGAAGTAGGAGAAAGTTTAAATTATCAAAATGGTTTTCAAAGTGACATAGAGTTACCAGTACCTTCAAGTTTTAATGATTTTTTTACTGAGCGTGAGCAACGTGATTACACGGGGACATTTTGGTATGCTAAGGAAATTTTTATTCATGCTACTAAACAACAGCTAATTTTAAGATTCAGTGCGGCGACTCATCATGCAATTGTATATGTTAATGGTATGAAAGTGAAAGAACATCAAGGTGGTTTTTTACCATTTGAAATAGATATTACAAGTGTTGTGCGAAAAAATAATTATAATCAAATTGTTGTACAAATGAATAATGAAATTAGTAATACGACTTTACCTGCAGGTGAAGTAGATATTTTACCAGATGGACGAAAAATTACAGAACCATATTTTGATTTTTTCAACTATGCTGGTTTGATTAGACCAGTATGGCTACTAGAAGTGCCAGCAAAACGGATTATTGATTTGAATCAAAAAGTAACATTGGGGAAGCAACAAGCAACATTGACTTATGAAGTGGTCGTTAATAATGAAAATATTGAGCAAGTCGAAGTTTTGTTAAAAGACCAAAATAAGCAGACAGTCGCTCAAAGTAATCAATTAAAGGGTGAATTAGTAATTAATCAGCCACATTTATGGGAAGTAAGGAATGCATATTTGTATCAATTAGAAGTGAATATTAAAGATGAAAAGCATGTTATTGATACTTACCAATGGCCAATTGGTTTAAGAACTATCAAAGTACAACATCAGCAAATTTTTTTAAATGATAAACCTATTTATTTAAAAGGATTTGGTAAGCATGAAGATAGTGATTTTTATGGTCGTGGCTATAATCCGGCCGTCATTAAACGTGACTTTGAATTAATGAAATGGAGTCATGCTAATTCATTTAGAACTTCGCATTATCCTTATAGTGAAGAAATTTATCAAATTGCTGATAAGGAAGGATTTTTAATTATTGATGAAGTACCTGCTGTTGGCTTTATGAAAACAACTAATAACTTTTTAGCTGCCGGGACCGGTGCCAAAATGAAATCTTTTTTTGATTCTACTAATTTAGAATTATTACAGCAACGTCATTTAAGTGATATTTCGGATTTGATTCAACGCGACAAAAATCATCCTTCAGTGATTGCCTGGAGTTTAATGAATGAGCCAGATACTGCTACCACAACAGCAGAAAAATATTTTGATCCGATTTTTGTAACAGCAAAAGAATTAGATCCTGAGCAACGTCCGCGTACTTTTACACTTGTGTTAAAAGATACACCTGATGTTTCTAAGTGTTATCAATATGCTGATTTTTTATGTTTAAATCGTTATTATGGCTGGTACATTGATGGCGGTGATAGATTGAAACAAGGTTATCAACAATTTAAAAAAGAGATTAGCTCTTGGGAAGAAGTCGCACCAAATAAGCCGATTGTAATTACTGAATTTGGAGCTGATGCCTTAAACGGCTTAACGCAATTACCAAGTTCAATGTGGTCGGAAGAATATCAGCAAGAATGTGTTAAAATGTGTATGCACGTTTTTGATGAATTTGATAGTATTTGTGGAGAACAAATTTGGAATTTTGCCGATTTTGCGACGACTGAAAGTGTTTTTCGCGTCGCTGGAAATAAAAAAGGTGTTTTTACACGTGATAGGCAACCAAAAAGAATTGCTTATTTATTAAAAGAACGATGGCAGAAAATGGGAGAAGATGCTAAAATATTTAGCGAATAAAGTATATAAGAAAGTGATTTAATGAAGATACAAGATTATTTGACAGCGGGAACAATAACAATTTCGAATTTAATTTTACAAAATTATTTAGCTCTAGGAATGACAAATCAAGAATTACTTGTATATTTACAATTATTAGTTTATCAAAAAGATGATTATGAATTTCCTGACGTTGAACAAATTAGTAAAAATTTACAAATTAAACTAGATGTGTTATATCAAATTTTAGATGAAATGTCACAAAAGCAAATTATTCAACTGAAAACACATACTAATATTGAAGGAAAAAAATCTGATTATTACGACTTACTACCTATATATAGTCAACTAGAACAGTTATTGAATCATGAGGAAAATAAATTTACTAATCAATATAGTACATTAAAAGAATTAATAACAAAGCTAGAGCAATTATTAGGTCGTGTGTTATCATCATTTGAAATGGAACAGGCGCGCAATTGGCAGGAAAAAAACCAATATAGTGATTCATTAATTGAACTTGCGATGCGGGAAGCAGTTATTAACAATGTTAGTTCAGAGTTTCGATATGCCAATCGGATTTTGCAAAATTGGGAAAAATTAAATATTGTCACTGTGGAAGAAGCAACGCAAGAAATTTATAAGCATCGTAATCAAAAAATGCAAGTTAATAAACCAAAAATTAAAGTTCCTATTAATCATGCTCGAGGTCAGAATTATGAAAGATAAGCTTGAAACAAGGGCTGTAATGAAAGTTATTGCTGCAATGTATCCTGACGCGCATATTGAATTAAAATTTCATAATTTATTCGAGTTATTAATTGTTGTAGCGTTAAGTGCGCAAACAACTGATAAAGCTGTTAATAAAGTATCGCCAGCACTATTTGCAGCCTATCCTACACCAAAAGCATTAGCTCATGCAGATATTAATGACGTGATGCATAAATTAAGGACCATTGGTTTATATAAAAATAAAGCAAAAAATATTATTAAATGTAGTCAAATGTTAATTGATAAATTTCATGGCCAAGTACCAAATAATAAAAAAGATTTAATGAGTTTGCCAGGTGTTGGACAAAAGACAGCTAATGTTGTTTTAAGTGTCGGTTTTAATATTCCCGAGCTGGCAGTCGATACGCATGTCGAAAGAGTGGCAAAACGGCTTGATCTTGTTCCTCAAAATGCAACTGTCAATGAAGTAGAAGAAATACTAAAAAGTAAAATTCCAAAAAGTGATTGGACAAAAGCGCATCATCAATTAATCTTTTTTGGACGATATTTTTGTAAAGCGAAAAATCCTAATTGTTTAGAATGTCCTTTATTAGCAGCATGTCCATTTGGCCTTAATTATTTAGCGGAAAAAGGATAAAGTTATATTACATTTGTAAAAAAACTACTCTTTTTTGTAAAAAAGAGTAGTTTTTTTATTATTTCAATCAAAAAATTTTAAAAAAGCAATTTTTTTTGAAATTTTTCGGCAAAAAAGTTTTTTAAGAAAAGCTATAAAATCAACTATTGTACTAAATATTACATCATTGTAATATTTCTTCACCTCCTTGTAACGTTATGTTTAACTATGAAATGGAAATAAATGATATTCTTATACACGTAGACAGCAACAATAGAAAAACAAAAATTATTTTCAAAGGAGATATATATATTTATGAAAACAAACAAATCATTATTATTTGGTACAGTATTAGCAGCAACAGGTATTGCAGCTTTAGCAGGTTCATCTGAAGCTAAAGCCAGCGAACAATATACAGTTCAATCTGGAGATACTTTATTTAAAATTTCACGTCAATTTACAGGCGGTAATGGTTTTGTAGATGAAATCGTAGCAGCTAATAATATCCAAAATCGTGATATGATTTTTGCTGGTCAAGTGATTACAATTCCAACTGAAGAAGAAGCAAAAGCAAATGCACAACAGGCTCAAGCTCAAACTCCTGCAGTTGCACCAGTACAACAAACACAACCAGTACAAGAGACTAAACAAGTACAACAAACACAACCAGTACAAGAGACTAAACAAGTACAACAAACACAACCAGTACAAGAAACTAAACAAGTACAACAAACACAACAACAAACAAATACAAACGCAAACAAACAAAATACAAACCAAAATAGCTCATCATTAAGCAGTAGTGAAGAAGCAGCTAAAAATTGGATTGCAATGAAAGAATCAACAAATAATTATAATGCCCGTAATGGTCGTTACATTGGTAAATATCAATTAGATTCATCATACTTAAATGGTGACTACTCACCAGAAAACCAAGAACGTGTAGCAAACAATTATGTTCAATCACGTTATGGTAGTTGGGCAAATGCCAAAGCTTTCTGGCAATCAAATGGTTGGTATTAAGATTTAGATAAAAGATGAAAGTGAAGAATTATTTAATTCTTCACTTTTTTTTATTTCATATCAAAAATATGCTAAAATATAATTGTATTTAAAGGGAGGTATTTTTTTGACGAAAAGTACAAAAAATTCATCATGGTGGGGCACGATTATAACAGCAATCATTATGATTTTGATTGTCATTTTGTTACGTGTATTTGTTTTTTCACCAGTAATTATTTCTGGTCATTCGATGGATCCAACATTACATAACGGAGAACGTGTCATTGCTTTAAAACATACAAAGATTGAGCGTTTTGATATTGTTACATTAAAAGCACCAGATAATCCTGATGAAGATTATGTGAAACGAATTATTGGTTTACCAGGTGATACTATCGAAATGAAAAACGATCAGTTATATATCAATGGTAAAAAATATGATGAGCCATTCCTAGATGATTATATTAAAAAAATGAAAAATCATACATTGGCTAATGTTTATCCAGAACAATTTAAATATGTAGCAAATACAGCTCAAAATTTTACTAATAATTTTACATTACAAGATTTGGAAGCGACAGGTGGTAAAGTCAAAGTACCAAAAGATTCTTATTTTGTAATGGGAGATAATCGATTAGTTTCTAAAGATAGTCGTTATTTAGGTTTTATTCCTAAATCAAGTATTTTAGGAGAAGTTAAATTTGCTTTTTGGCCATTAAAATATTTCGGTCCAATTCACTAAAAATCTAAGTTTTTAACTTGGATTTTTTTATTTTAAATAAGTGAGGTTGAAGATGAGTTTTCAATTTATTTTAGGTGATGCGAGTTATAATCACCAACAAGCTGTTAGTTAT